>CEPP01078877.1_pt1 | contig 86663 bp, 130 predicted proteins | sample 530521 | NCBI WGS metagenome assembly CEPP01 (sample SAMEA2620256, study PRJEB7988) | marine metagenome | biome: marine biome (ENVO:00000447); feature: surface water layer (ENVO:00002042); material: "saline water (ENVO:00002010), including plankton (ENVO:xxxxxxxx)" | depth 5 m | reverse complement strand
TCTTTCATTTCTTTCTTCAAGGTTCTAAACAACCATGCAGCAGCTTCTGCATGAAGGTTCTCGTCTCTTGCTGAGAAGTTAATACCGCTAACCACATTCAACAGTTTGTTCTTACCTAAACTTTGGAAATGCTTTAGGAAAGCAAATGAAGAATATAGAATAGCCCCTTCTCCGAATGTGAAAGCACCCAAAGATCGCAAATCATCTTTTCCGTGTAGAGTGTTTTCAAGAAAGTCAATTCTCGCTTTAAGCTCGGGATCATCTAAGTAGCTCCTGTAAAATTCATCGTTGGCAAGACCGAGTTCTTCATTAATCTTGGCATAGAACTTGGCATGTACCTGAAGTTCCATAGCACCAAACAGTGCTGCCATTGGTTGAATATCGGCTGGTCGTGGGAACTTTTTAAACACAAAGTTCAACCAGAATTCATCACCGATAATCTGCTCGTATAGTGTAAAAAGTTTTAGTGTTGTGATTACGCCATGCCTTTCAGATTCAGACATATTGACAAGAATATCTTGCTTGTCTTTATGTACTTTCACTTCATCATGGGGCCAAAAATGTTGAGCCTGCTTATCGGCAAACTCAACAGCTTCTGGATAATCAACGGTAAATTCATTTTTTGGTGTTCTAATTTGAACCGCCATTTATTATTCTCCGTCAAATGATTGTTTTATTTTCTCAAAATAGTCAGACTCAGAGCGTCTGCTCATACGTCTCAAATCTTCTTTCATGAAGATGTCTTCTGTTGAGTAAAGGTAGGCACCAATTGAAGCTGCGCCTGATCGTCTCCATTCAAAGTCAGTCCTTTCACTGCCCTCTACTCTGTAAGTATCAACCACTTGATTTCGTAGATTTCTATGATTACATTTGACAACCTCATAAGGTCGTGTTATGTCCATGCCATTTGTAAATAGAATCTTGGCAAATTGTGTTGGCTCTGGTTGTGGGTCAACCCAATCATCAAGTAGTTGCAAATCTGAAAAACTTAGGTAAAAGAAGTTCATATAGTTTGTTTCTCCGTAATCCTGTTGAAAAATCTTCTCCAAATATACCCACGAACAATAGAAATCATAGTGAAAATGATTGTTATTTCCATGTTCTGCATAAACGTGGTATCCAATTCATATATTGGAGCGATTAAAAAAGTCCAGACCAGCAGCGATAGCAACCAGCCTGAACCTACATTCAATACTTGCTCAATTATAGAGTGAGTTTTACTCTGGCTCATAATCCCAACACGCATTTTCATCTATGAGTTGACGATGTTGAATCCAACCAAAGAAGTTACCAGAATAATAACCCAATCTATTATTATAACCTGTCACTCCCTCTGTGTCAAGATCAGTTTCATCATCCATTGGACGAGCCTGATGTTCAAACGGAGACGCATGTACAGGCTTGCTGTTTACAAGCATATCGTAAATCTTCAAGGCTTTGTCAACACTATTATCTGTAAGTCGATAACTTACTTGAGCGCAACAGGATGCAGAGACCTTAATAGCATCTTCTTCAGACAACCTTTGCTCATATTGCTGTCCATCGGGGTCTGAGTTATAGATGAAGTAGTAAGATTCATCAGAATCTTTGTAGAACTCTACATAAGGTAGGTGCCACTCGTCAACCCACAATCCATTAGGGCTTGATTGCTCCCTAGCTTCCCACATACAACGAGCAAGTTCTTTAATCTCAGGTTGAGCATCTTTATGATTACGCAACCAGAAGAAGTTATCATACTCTGTAGCTGTACAAACTACTTTAATGAACTGGAATGGCTCTAGTAGTCTATTTACAATTTGTTTATGATAACCTGCTTCGTGGAAAGCTTCAGCGGTATAGACAGCATCTCCCATCGCCCTACGCCAAGCTTCAGCACGATCAACTTCATCATTAATTAATTGGAATAGACCTGAATCTGAAGGCTCATCAAACTCTTGGAGTGCTTCCAGAGAAATTGGCTCAACACACTCTGCTTCAGCCTGCATACCCCTCTGGTTAGCTCCCCAATGGATAGGCATAGCAGTATTGATCTTAATATGTTCAATCATCTTTGGAACTGGAATAGCTCGGCTACTGGCAGCATTGCGACTGAACAATCTGTGAGTCATGAACTCACTATGTATGAACCGAGGATACTCAAGCTCATACGTGGTAATTCTTTTACCTGAAGGAGATACACTATCTGCAACGATAGTAGCTGAAATACCACCCTTACCTTCAACTTTAACCATATTTTATAATCTCCTGTGTAATTAGTCTTGCAAAGTTCTCTGGGATAATGTCTTCATTCTTCGTCCTCATTTTGATTGTATGTGCTTCCCTCACTTTTATGAAGTTCCTACTATCCCCTGAAAAGTCATTAGAGCCTTGCCCAGAAAACTGTACTATATAGATATTCTTACCACCAAATTCTGAAATAAGTGGTAATACTTCTTCAACAAAACCTGAGTCAGTGAACACAACACCACGTTCAAAGTCTTTTAAAGAGATAGACTTAGCCGACTTCTGTCCAAAGAAACGCTTACCAAAATGGGGTTTAGCAATTTCTTCACTAATGTAAATCAAAAACTCCCTTGGAGACATACCTCTGAACTGCGGCATCTTACTTTCCTTGTACTCACGATCTGTACAGAAGTGAATAAATTCTTCGTAACTTCTGCAATCAGAGAATGGATACGCGCATTCGTAAAGGGCCGTTTTAAAGGCCCTCAACTCACACTGATACAGGTTTTTTAAGCAACGTCCGATGGTATCCTTACCAGCACCTTTTGGAGCATTGAGTAGTATGATTTTATTGCTCAGTGGGTTCATTTTCTTTAATTTTCTCCCAATTAGATTCAATATTCTCAACAAGATCGCTAAGAACAACACCAACAAAATCGTGTGGTTTCAATAGCTTACCAGATTCCTTGTTGATAACACCATAATACTCTGTACCATCTTGCATTGTTACGAGACGAACGAAGGTCTCGATACCTTGCTCTTTGTAATACTCCAAAGTCTCGTTAGCATGTTCTGGGTCTCGATGGAATTTTGTGAGGTTATTGTCACAAACCCTTTCCAATGCCTCTGGTGTTTGATATCCAGAGAGAATCAATTTTTGGTAGAGACCGATAGCTGTTACCATGATATCTGCTACACCATCAAGGAGTTCTTGAGGGTCTTCGTCAATAGCTGCGTCCAAAGTCTCTTTGGTTTCTTCTAGAACCAGTTCAGTTTGACTGCGAATCTGCTCCCAGAATTCTTTAGTATTAGGCTCAACCGGCTGGTGACCGATCAAGGTATTCATCAAATAGATTTTATCGTATGCCGACATTAATTAACCTCCTGCTACGTTCATTAGAGTGTTTTCCATTTCTTCTTTTGTCTTCAAGTTTACACGACCACGGTTCCAGTGTCCACATTCTTTACACTGATAAGCGTCAAAAGTTGACAGGTTCGTGCTGACTGTTCCGTTCTTAACCAAGTCAGTTGAAGCGCACACTGTACAGGACTTCTGACCTGTCTGTACGTACTGTGCTACGTTTACATGTGTAGAGTACCACGGAGCCACTTTCTTGTAAAGTTTTTCAAGCAAAACAACATCGTACACATTATAGTCAAGCATTTCCTCGAAGGCTGATTCATCACCATTCATGCAACGTGACCAAAGGCTAAACCCACCAGTCTGTACCTTATTACCAATACCAAGATACTCACACACACTATCAAGCCTGTTTGAAGGGAATCTGAAGCGTTGCTTTAGAATCTTCAAAGTGTCAACTGTCTTATACGGCTTAGGTGGTTTGAAGCCATGATAGAGCATACGAGCATTCAACGTAGGCATATCAAAACGATCACCATTATGAGCAATGATAATATCAGCTTCGTTGATCATATCATAGATAGATGCAATCAATGGTTGATCATCTTCATTTTCCATATTCTCAGGGTAGTAATGCAGCGAGTCAGATGCAACTGTATCATCGCCAAGCCACTTAGCAGCCCAAGTGAGAACGTAACCTTCTTGAGCTACCTGATTCTGACCAACATTCTGCTTAAACCTTCCCCAAACCCATGCAAGTGTTGGTGCTGTTTCAATGTCAAGTACAAGAATCTTTGCTTTAGGTTTTTCCTGTTTGGTTGGTTCACTACCAAAAGCTTTCTTCCAATCCCAAGCAGTAGACTTAGGGATACCTGTGATCTTCTCAACTGCTCTGTAGGAATAACCATCAGCAAGCATTCCTAATACTCTTTCTTGAATTTCTGTCATTTCCATTTTATACCTCGTCTCTTTCAGTAAATACGTATGAAACTCTAGGATTATCTTTATCCACTTCAGTTTCGTGTAGGACTTCCATCTTCACATAATCATCATTATCGTCAATAAGAACACCAAGCTCTGTTAAAGCATCGTATAGAAACTTGGTGTTAGCAGCAATGAAGTTATGTTTATCTGATCTTCTTCTACTTTGCTTGTAAAGCTTTGCTGTAACATCAACTGGTTTTGTAAACTTAATATGATCTTGACCAGTATCTTTCAGTATTTGCTCTACCATATCTTTAAACAACTTCTTAGCTTTGTTGTACTCAAGATAGTGTGCATTGTTTGTATAATTTAGGTTTACTCGGAACTTCTTAGGTTCTTTTGTTTTCCTAGGGATAAGAACTACCACAGGGCAGTCTATCCTAAGAACCTTAGACACTAGGAATCTCCCAACGATCACCTTTCATTCTTTGCATCCAAAGAAGATCAGCCTGCTCTTTGATAATCTCATCAATAGTTCTTTCGTATCTCACTTCATTCCAACCTTTGTAGTGGTATGTTTCAGTTTCTTCATCCCAACCAGTCTGTGTTTTGTCGTCCCACTTTTGCTCAGAGTACCATGCGTGGTAAATCTCATAACAACGCTCATAAAGTTCCCTTTCAGAAACACAATCCTCTAGAAGACTCTCAGCGCCTTTATCGCCAATTGTGGCAATCTTTCTGACACCATACTTACTAGCGATTGCTTTTGATAAGCCTTGACAGCCGGGAATGTTATCTACGGTCTTATCACCTTTAAGAAGTTGTTGGTAAAAACCACGATTAGCTTCTTTAAGTGTTACAAGTTGTGGTTCATCATCTTTATCTAGATGATAATGATAACCCGGAGTATTTCGTAAGTCTTTATCAACGGATGCACAAACTGTTGTTGGGTTCTGTGGGTTGGCGAGGTATCCTCGGTAGGCAATGACAGAACACGCATCATCAGCCTCGTTACCATCAACAACAATAGCCCCATACTTCTTAATAGCGTAGTCCCTTACATTGTAAAACCAATACGGTTTCTCTGTATGCTCACGGTTGCCCTTATATTTAAGAACTGTAGCAACTTCCTCTCTATAGTTGCCCTTGCCAGTGAGATACAATTTGTACTTATCTGCTTTGAGGTTGTTTTTCAAAGCTTTCATTTGCATATCGAAAGCTGCTAATGCTTCCTTTTCTTCAAAGAAGACTGTTCTAGGTCTAATCTCATAAAGAGTTGTGTCAACCATAAAGAATTCTGATTGATCTTTCAAGTAACCTTTTGCTTCTTTACTATATTCAAATGTATCAACTAATTCTTCATCTTCATAAATATCGTAATAAACATGTTGTCCAACAGACGCTGCACGATAAACAAGAATATCACCATCAATTGCTACGGTATCAAACATATTTTCTCCTTTGCAAAAGAAAAGGGGCAGCCGAAGCCGCCCCAAATCTATTAGTAATCGCTGTCGTCTTCGTCAGGGTCAAACGGAGCGTCGTCGTCGTCACCTTCAGCGTCTCCGGCATCAGAGCCGAAATCATCGTCGTCAGCGTCTTCTGGTTCAGAACTGTAGTCGCCACCTTCAACGACCTCACCAAGTTCATCAACACTGTCAGCAGCTTGGTACTCGATAAGGTTGTCAACGCGAACAGCCTTAAGTTTTGCGAAAGTACCAAATTTATTGGTGATAACATCGTACATTACCACACCAGTAGAACCGTTACTTACCAGTTTCAACTTAGTAATGTCCTTCAGCAAAGGCTTACCGTCTTCGCTCAAACCAATCTTCTCGTACACCTTAACTCGATACTTCGGGTCAAACTGTTTCAGACGACCAGTTTCCTTATCTTTGTAGTGAGTATCCTTCTTAAGCTTCACAACATACTGTTCTTCTTGCTCAGGATACGGAGGGTCGATCTTAAAGACCTCCTTGAATTCTTTGTTGTCAAACTCCTTTGGAGGTTGTTTCTTGAATTCTTTTTTCCAGCGTTTAGCTGTCTTCTCATCGATAATACAATCAACAGTCCATTCGGTGTTTTGTGCACCTTCAGTCTCATACTTCTGAGCGGGTTGTTGAATCTTAACGTAAGCCAGAACTACATCTTTCAATACTGCCATAATTAGCTTCTCCTATTTTGCTATTAAAGTTTTATGCTATTAAATGTTTAGCTTTTATTTTCGCTTTTTACCATTGCCAAAACTGGCATTATGACTGTGGACTTTTCGCGCCCTAGCGTAAAGAGAGGCGAATCTCTTTCTTTCTGCTTTAGTCATATCCTTTAGAGACTCAGCACACTCAGGAATAATAGTTTCCTTCTTACCATCATCACGCTTAATGGTGATTGGTGTAGTTTGTACCGGAGTCAGCAACTGATCCATCTTCGGAGTAAGCCAGCCAGAAACACTCTCAGGCTTCTTCAGACGGTAGGCAGTGCTACCCCCTTGCTTATCGTTTGGATGGTTCTTCTGGTGACGCTCAAGGCGCTTCTTGCGATTCTTCGCAGCCTTTGCCGGGTAAGAACCGTAGTAGTTCTTCTGAGCGTTACCGTTACGACCTGTTTTACCTGCCATAATTAATTCCTCCTATTAAATTTCCTCACACTGTATAGATAGTCTATCGTGAGAACCTATGAAAGTCAACCCCACGATAGAATTTTTTAATTGAGATCACTCAATATAATCAACTTACCCTCGCGTTCCTCTATATCGGATTCTTCCAATTTGAACTCGGAGGTTTGCCCGCAGGAGTGAACTAAGAAGTAAACCTCTAAGTCTTCTCCATATTTTTCAATAAGTTCTTTTAGGTTCATTAGTGACATTCTGCCCAATTAGTTCCAATGTCATAGTCAGCGGCAAGATTGACACGGAAGTTGTAGTATTCACCAGCTTCTGCCATAGTTTCAGCAAATGTCTGACCAATAATTGACCAACCTCTCACAAACTTACCATCCTTCTCATGCACGTTACTTAGAACTTTACCTTCAATTTCAAAAGCTTCAGCTTCTTCTTTGGTGTTAAACTCATACATATCGATAAGCTCTGGTGAGACCTGCCACTGACATTCGTCGTGATAGTGAATCATCTGTGAAGCTTTAATCTCAGAATCCCTGAAAGGATTGCTGTAAAGACCTTGCTTCTTAAGCCTACGCATGTAGAGAACCATCTGACGCTTCATTACGATAGCACCTGTACTTTGGAACAACACGTTCAACAGAGAGTGTTCTGAACGAGTCATAAGCTTACGACCGTCGATACCTCTGATAAACACCTTACGTCCCTTGGTTTTCCAGTAAGTTGCAACACGTTCTTTCAAAATCTTGAGAGGCAGTGAAGCGTCCCAAAAGTCTTCAAAGATTTTCTCAGCTTCTGCCAGACTAACACCAAGGGTCTTGGCAATTTTTCTAGCCTGTGCGCCGTATGTTGTTGCATACTTCAGAGTTTTAGCTGTATCCCTTGTAACATCCATCTTTGCAGCGTTAACTGTGTGAATGTCATGAGGCTTCTCAGAAATCAAAGCCGTAGCATATTCATCACCACCTTCAAATTGCTTAGTGAAGTGAGCCTCGACCCTAGCCTCTAAGCCAGCAGCGTCTGAACCAATCTGGTACTGTCCTTCAGGGACTCCGAATAACGCACGAATAAACTCACCGTATGTACTGGATACCCTCGGGACGTTGGCAACATCCTTATGTGTATATCTGAAGGTATTTGTACCAGCGGTATCAGCCGGTGTCGATATACGTCCATCTTGATATATTCTGTCATCGTTCAACCATCCTGTACCTTTCTCAGACTTAATAGCATTACGTCTGTGGCGATATGTCAACCACAATACAAGATCGCCAATCCAGTCAAATTTACTCCCAAGCTCTACAAGGTTTGGACAGATTTGTTTGTCTGTACCAACAGTCAGAGACGGAGTTGAAAGTACACGCAAAGGTCTCTCTCGATCATGCTTTAGAAGCTTCTTACGGAACTCCTGTGGCTTAATCTTAAGATGCTTAAGCCTTGGCTTCATGTACTCACTTTCCATAGTCTGCTCGATGTAACGCTCACAAGCAGCCTTGAACTTGACGAAGTTTTGCTTCTTCTTCTTAGAGTCGAGAGTCAAATCTTTCTCTTTCCAAGCAGAAGGTTCCCATCCTTGAGAGATCAAGTATTGCTTAATAGCATCCTGATCAGCCAACTTCATAGGTTCTGTGCCCAACACAGGTTCTTGTGGCATCGGAATCGACCACTCCTTTCCAAAACCTTTTGCCAACCAATCTCCATAATCATCTTGAGAATATTCCATTTCATGTTTCTCAAGGAAGTTAATCATGTGTTGTGACAACTCACCGCTTTTCTTAACCTGAATCTTAGGCGGTATAAACTTCTTAGCAGTGGTCTTAGTCATTGGTTTTGCAGGCAGCAGAGGTTCAATCTTAGCCTCAATTGTTGCCATCTTCTCGTCAAGGTCTTCAACACACCACTCAGCAAGCTCTCGATTAAATCTAAAGCCAAAGTGACTTTGAATTGTCACATAGTAACGAATAGTTTGTTCCAACCAAAACGCTTCAGACCAATCCCAACTACGCCACTCTTGAATCATCAAGTGATCATAGACTTTATGGTTCAAGTTAACGTCCTGTACACAATACTTAAGCATTGCTTCAGAATACTCAGACCAATCAGACTGTTTACCAAAGTCGTCTTTGTGGAAAGAAAGTCGATCCCCCCAAGGTTCAAGACCATGACCACTTAAGCGATCTGGATTCAGCAATTTGCTTAGTACAAGTGTGTCGCAAATCTCTACTTCTTTACCATCGATTGTGAAAGGGTCTGCATCAAATTTCAGACCAAATACCAACTCAATTACAAGCAAGTCATAGTCAATAATGTTGTGACCAATTACCTTAGTACACTTCTTAAAGAACTCAGGAAAGTCCCAAAGGTTTTCTGGTGTGAATTTATAGATCATTCCAGACTTAACATCCTTTGCTACAATACAGTGAACCATAAATGTTGGTTTCAACTTGAAAGGATATTGGTTATAATTTATACTACTGCTATCAAGTAAGCCAGTAGCTTCAATGTCAAATACTACTTCCATACTAACTCCTAGTTGATTCTAGTTGTGTTCGGATGAGTAGCCCCCTAATTAATAGGAGGCTGGTTCATCTACGTGTTCTTGAGTGTAGGCACCAAGCATTCCGAAGTCTTCCTCATCATCGCTATAGTCACCTTCAGGGTCATACCCTTCCTCAAGTCTTGCTGTTTGATTGTTGTAGAACCACCATCCAGCAGGGCCTGTATTACCAGTCCTACGGGCTTTACTTACAACAACCTTAGTTGTGTTACGAACTCTCTCGTCAGGGTGTTCTTTGTCTCTCATCAAAAGAATGTTGACCATACCAACTTGGAAGATAGAACCTGAACCCTTAATATCTTCTTCGTGAATGTCAGCACCAGTTGAGTTAGCCTTAGCTCCAGAACCACTTTTACGAACGTGAGCTACGTTAATGTGAACAATCTTCTCACGCTTTACAAAGCGAAGTAGCCATGACATAAACTCATCCATACCTTCGTTCTGTTTACCGCTTAAAGCGAGTGTCAGAGGGTCTAGAATGATACCCTTACAGTCACAACCCTTAACCATGTATTCAATCTTATTCTTAAGATCATCGTCACATACATCACCTTGATGGTCAAGAATAATAAATCTATCCTCACCATTAGGTAGCTTAGTAAGTTGATCATAAGCATCCTTGAACTTCTCGGTCTGGTAAAGTTCGCGTTTTTCTTCATCATCCATGTTAGCAAGTTTGATGCCAAGGTGTACACTTACCAAGTTCTCGATAAGTTCACCCATATCACTCTCTAGAGGAATAACACCAATCTTATGCTCTGAATTGAAAACGAAATGATAAAGAAACTCATTTACAACCGTAGTTTTACCTACTGAACTCGCAGCAACTACGTTGATAATCTCACCTAAAGCAAAACCACCATTCATCATTTGTTGAAGACGAGCAGCGAAAGCAGGCAAACCTAGCTTAACCCAATTAGCTCTTTCCATCAAAGCGTCAAAAGTTTGACTACTACCTACAACACCAGCAGGAGTGTATTTACCATGCTGTGCAGCTTTCCAGAAGGCTTGGTATAGTTCGTCCTGAAGATCATCCTTTACGTAATCACAAGGGTCATTCAGTCGAAGATCAGCAATATGTGCTTGCCCCGGTTTCAATAGCTTTGCAACAGCTTCAGCGGCTTTTTTACCAGCTTCGTCATTGTCAAGCATGATGATAACTTTCTCGAAAGAAGTCACCCAATCATAGTTTGCTTTGACCTGCTTATCTGTAGAAGGTTCCCCTGTCACACCAGAAACTACAGGAGTTTCATACTTAGGGTTCTTCTCCATCATGGTTTGTTTCATAGCCATAGCATCTTCTTCACCACCTACGATGATGAGGAACTTACCACCTTTCGGATAAAGATGTTGACCAAACATTTCACAATCATTTTTTACACTACCAATCGCTCGGAAGTGTCGTTTGTCTTTCTTAGGAACTGAGAGATTTCTGACTTTATAGCCGACGATCTCACCGCCTTTTGTTACTGGATAGTAACGCTTGAAGGGTTTGCCGTTTGCATCGAACTCTGTGCGTACACCATACATTTCGTTGATTGGCTTTTTCAGTTTACGCTTTCGATCACCACGACATTCTAATTCTAAAACATCATCTAATTCTTCTACCACTTGGTTATGATCCTCCCAACTATCATCTGCCTCTATTACTCCTTCAAAATCCTCACCATAGAAGGTCTCGACAAGTTTTGGTGGAATATAGCCCTTACCACCACTATCACCACAGGCGAAGCAGTAACCGTCTATAAACTCATTACCTTTCTTGTCGAGCTTCTTGTAAAGGGTTACGGCATCCGAAGAACCGCAACCCTCATGAGGACAGGGAAGGTGTGTTTTATAAGTATCACCTTCTTGTTGACTCATTTTTCTCCCTATTTAGAATGACTTAGAAACTCGTTCACGAATCTGTGACAGTGTTTGCAGACGTTTCATATCACCATCTTCAAATACAACTTTCAATTCGTTACTCTCTGAGTTTACATCAGACCAGCCAACTCTGTCAACTAGTTTCAGCATGTTGCCTTGAATTTCCTCGTCTTTGATAACCATCAGTAGACCAGTAGCAGACTTCTTAGTCCCATCATCAGTCACAGGGTCTTTAAAAATTTCCTTACCCTCGCCGTTGATTTCACAGTAAGTTGCCTTCATAGCCATACCAAAAGTATCACGAGTAATCATCTGGTAAGTATATGAACCTACGCCGAAGACTACGTTACCTGAACTAAAGCCTTTGTCTTTAAGACGCTGGCAGATTTGCTTACAGCGTTCCAAAGTAATAGAGTCACCATAGATCAATCCAACGTGGCTGTCAAGCTCTTTGTAACCTTTCTCGTTAACAGTGCCACCGAATTGCTCCCAAAGGATTTGAATAGCCCCTTTGATAACATTCTCGCTCAGAGGTTCGCAACCGCCTTTGAATGCAGCACCATCCCAAGCTTCCAGTGGGTAAGGCACACCGTCACGAGTACGGCGATAAGAGCCTTCTGGCAGACCACAGATGATATCAACAGGGTCTCCACTATCAGGACGAAAGACTACCTTACCGTCACGCTTCATGATTTCATCTTTCAATGCTGGTGCAATCTCAGTTAGAACCTTCCACAAGTCCCAAGTATCTGAAACGATACCTACAAGGCCATTCGGATACAGTTCTGTGATGAATCGCTTGTAGGTATTGAACTCGTCTTCCTTACCACCAGCACACATTACAGAGTGTTCTGAAGCAGGAATAGAAGTACCAATCAGTTCTTCTGTAGGCTCTGCTCCATAGTAACGCTCACAAGTATCAATAGCAGGAATGTTATCAGTTCCTACAAAACTCAGCAAGTGCCCTACACCACTGTTTGCAGCATCAGCACGACCAGACATACCACGCATAGAAAAGTCGTGTACGCTGAACGGGATCATTTCTTTAGCTGCGCCAGTTTCTTCTGCATACTTCTCAAGAATCTTACGATATTCCCGAGCAATGGTAGCGACAGTAGAGGGCTTCCAGATTTCAGCAGACATAACAGTTTCAATGTAGTTAGTCAACCAAAAGAATTCTGGCAGTGTATTCTCTACAGTAAACATTGGAACCTTGAAAGGAACAATTGTACCTTCAGGCAGCGCACGAATACGCAGCGGCAGATAGCCAAGGTTGTGCAATTCTTCAATGTGTGAAAAATCAATGGCATCGGGGCCAAGTGAAGTTTCGATACGGCTGCGGTAATAACCAACAGCATTGTCTAAGGGAACATTAAAGAAGTTCTCGTTCCATTCTTCAATCAAGTGTTCCAGAATAAACTTCTGAAGACCTACAAATACAACTCCATCTACATCACGACCAAAGTGCTTACCGCTACGTGGAGTAAAGTTAGAGAAAACTAGTTCAGTACCTTCAGGATACTGGAACTTGTGGTTTACTTTGTAAAAATCTGTTTGCGTCATTGGGTGTTGTTTGTTCATAATTTCCCTCCTAATCTATGTATTTAACAAGTATGTGTACAAAAGACAGTACGATACTTACGAATAACAAAGATGTAAGTACAGCCTTTGTCTGAACAAATAGCCCTACAATAAATGCGAATATAAGGCCACAGACCATTGCGACTACTACAAATAGTACTACAACAGCACATATCTTGTCAATTATTGGTACTTCTTGATTCCAGAACCAATCTCTTAAGTTGATCAGAGTATCTTTCATTTGTCCTCCTTATAAATTACACAAGTAAGATCGCTAAATCCGATCAAATCAATAATCTCCTCAATCATATCCCAATTACCACCAGCAAGTCCAGCACCAATTTTAGGGATACCAATACGACAAGGTGCTTGTGGATTCATATCATACAGCAATTTAATCTGATTGAACACCTGACCAACAGCATCGTAATCAACGTGTACCAGATTTCTTGGAGCGAATCGGTATTGAGTATATGCGTTGATAACAGTGAAGTTGTATGGCTTGCTGTTAATTTTTGGAGGTACATTGTGTGAAACCCCCGACCAACCATTAACATGAGCCTGAGTAAACATACCAAGCTTATACTTATCACCCTTCTGAGTCATTTGATCAATCAAATAAGCTTTAGGGTATCTCTGCCTTATTTGAGCAGCAATACCTGAACCCATAGTGTTAAAACAGTTACAGCCGTGTACAATAATGTCGAACTTACCGGCTTCTGCCATGTCCAAAAGATTACCTTCCACATATTTCATTTAAACCTCCGGTCTTCCCAAGTTTCTGCTCTATCTGTACCATGATAAGGACAGGCATCTGTGATGATATTAAAGAATGTACCCATTCTATCACGATTATCCATCTTAGGACAAGTACAACCTTGTAATTCAAACCAGTAGCTATGGTACGACTTATCCAAAGGGAACTTCCAGATAAGTTGCATAGTATACTCAAGACCTCTCACAATATCTACAGCTTGCTTTGGAGTGTCACACAGCATACTAGGTCTGGCTAGAATTTGATGGAGGTTTTTATACACAGAGTTAAGTCCATGCATATCCTCATCTGTCAACCCCCTACTTTTTGCCAGAGCAACATTAAACTTAAACTCTGTGTTTTCCATAAAACCTCCTAGTAAGTGTCATTTGGTATTTTCAGTGAATCAAGTAGGGATGATACACCAGAACTCCGACCAAGCCAACCTTCAAATTTACCAGTCCACTCGGGGATACCAAGCTCATCCATAAGGTCACAGTCAAAGACAACAGCAGTTTCATCGTTGTCAAGCATAACAGTGTAACCCAACCTTGTGTTCATCTTGACCAGAACCCAACGAAATTCATCATCATTCTTATCGAACATTCTTTGGAATGATTTAACTTCTTTAATATACTGATCTTTTCCAATCAATTCTAGTTGATTAGTCACGGAACAACTCCACGGTAAACACTTTACCTTGATCTGATTTAGGGCCAGTATACTCGTAACACCATACTTCGTCAATATGTTCGAGCAAAATATCTACACCTTTGGTAAACTTACCGTGAGTGACATACAGTAGAATCCTCTCAGCGCCCTTCTCACGAAGTTTCTTAGCCAGCCCTATGAACGTACCACCACCATCACAAATGTCGTCTAGGATGGTCACAGTAAGTCCTGTGAGGTCTTCTGCATACACTTCAAAGCCTGAAAGATCACCAGTCATTGTGTCACGAATTTTGTCAGCACGAATAAGATCGACACCTTTTGCTTGAGCAGCCTTCAAAACTTTCTTATAGGCACCTGCATCTGGTGAAACAAATGCATTACACATATCAAAAGGCCCTTCCTCAGTTGAGTAGACGATCTGATCCATTGTAAGTGCTTCAAAGTTATCAATAACACCTTCGATAACATCGCTGTGAGGGTCTACAACAAACACTTTGTCAAAGCCACAGGAGTTAATCAGACTACCGATAACACGCAGGCTATGTGGCTCTCCAGCGTTTGCTACTCGGTCTTGACGACCATACGGGAAGTATGAAATCAAAAGCACAAAAGTTTTATAATTCAACCAGCTACAACGCTCAATAGCATCTTTAAGAAGCAGAAGATCGATCAAATCTTGATCAGATTCATACTGGATTCTGATTGTCAGTTGGTCGTACAGAATATTTGCAGGCGCTCTCATCTTCTGGATGGTAAGTTTACGCTCACCACACGGAAAATAAGACATTTCAATAGGCACTGTGCCTGCACTGCTATCCGCAATTACACTTACTCCAATCATTTTACGTCCTCCGGTGTCAAATAAATTGCCTCAAAAGAACTATCGTTAAGTTCAGCGAGGGCTTTAAGTTCCATAAGCTCAGTCTTCAGCGTCTCATATTCAAGACGAGTGATGGTTGCTGTAACCCGCTTGTGTGTAAATTTTGGGCGGGGGTGCCTATCTTTGTTGATAATAGGGTTGAACCTCTCATCAAGCTTTTCAAAAATCTCAGTTACTGTTGGTTGATTCATAACAAATCTCCAGAAAATATGGCTTTGCCTTCTCTTTTACTTCTTCAGCTACCTCTACTGAACCCAACTCATGAGTCCATACAGGTCTCCCCATAATTTCTTCAATAAATTCATGAAGATCACTGAAGGGGCCACACAAAATTCCTGTGTATGCTCCAACGATTGCTGCTTGTCTTTTATCTAATCTACTCATCTTTACCTCCTAGGTCTCGACAGATTTTCAGCCCCATACATGGTCTCGGCAGCTTTTCTAATCTCATCGATAGAGTAAACTCCCGGTAGTCTCAGTCTCAGATAACTATCAGAGACGTACAAGATTGGGCCAGACAGGGCTACCATACCACAAGCGTAGTCTCTACCCAACTCATCTTTTGGGCCATCTTGATTGTAAATTCCAGCAAGACGCTTAAGGTCTCGACAGATTTCTACAGATTCACTCATACAAATTTACCTCTTATTGCGTCCCAAGACCTTACAATAGTTTCAGGCTCGTCGTCAACCCAAATGTCAACCTCGATACCTTCTTCTCTCATAAACTCAGCCTTACCTTTGTGACCTGTGAAGTATACCTTGTAACCTTTTTCTTTAAGGAAATCAAGGTCTTCTGGAGCTACATGAGACTTCCTGTATGTTACCACAATTACATGCCAATTGAAATGCTCGAATACTTCCATCACACTTGTAAAAAGATGTGGATGGTCACTAATTGTTTGGTCGAAATCGAAGGCTATTGTCTTAGGTCTCGACAGATTTTCAGTTCCATACATAGAAAAATCCTCCCTAAAGTATATGTACATCGAAGTATACACACACTCGGGGAGGATTGTCAATAAGTTCTCGACAGATTTTTATAGAATACCTTTTATGGGTACAAAGATACCCAATCTGGTTTTTCACGGTTAGTCCATTCAACTCTCATAGGACGTTCACGACTACGCCATTCTACAAGAAAAGTTGCAGGATAGTAGAATATCTGTACAATAATTGCAAGTATTCTTTCACAATAATTCTCCAATAACCTATAGATATTAATAGATAGTAGAAGATAGTAAATTAACCTTATAGAATATCTATAGAATACTTACAAGGTTATTGTAAGGATAGGATAGCATGGCTACTCGCCTGCTGTCAAGCTTAGATTCTAGAAAAATTTACTTGACACCTACCTTTGTTGTGCTTACAATGTGCACACATTGAGAGAACACAAGGAGATTATTTTATGTTGCTTAACAAAGGTGATGCGTTCGTTCTCACCAAAGACTACCTTGCACTTGATGCAGGTACTGTGTGTCTTTGTGAGGAATCTGAGGCAGACACAGATGCAGAGTTTTGTATTTTCGCTGCAACACCTATTGGACTTCTACTAGTGCCTTGTGACAGTATTCGTGCTTACACAGTGGAAGATCACATAAAGTTTATGGAGGTTTACAATGAGTCTGCACAATGAGATTATGAACATCCCATGCAAGACAGGTGATCCACGTTTTATGTCTATGGCAGAGGAAGCTAACCAGTATCAATACAAAGAAGGTCACCGTGATGCTCGTCATGCTGCTGCTGAATTATCTCTAAAGTATGAACGTGCCTTAGAACAGGCTATGGAAGCCCTCAAGGAAATTGTAAGGGGTGGTTCTGATTATGATTCTCATTACTGTGAGTTGAGTCTGAAAGGGATTGAAAATATTTTAAAAGATGGTTGACACAAGTAGAAGTAATCAGTAAACTGTAATTCCAGTGTTGAGAAACACTTTCTAGAAACTTTAACCACTAGCGGAGGGTAGCTCTATGTAACACTTAAATCCTAAACTTTTTAAGACTAAATAGAGACTAGATAAAATTAGAAATTAGAGTTGACAAAATAGCGAGGGTCACATACAATTTGGCCCTCGTTTCTAAAAACAGGTGGAGGAAAATTTATGGAAAATGTGAAAAAAGGTTGGTCTACAGGTAAGATCGTTGGATGGGTAGGTGTCGGTATTATGTCCCTATTCCTTCTGGTTGCTGGTCTGAGTTCGTTCTATGTTCTTGAAGAATATGAGCGTGGTGTTGTTACTCGTCTCGGTAATGTAAGCCATGTGGCTACTCCCGGTCTGAATTGGAAGGTGCCATTCGTTGACTCTGTACATGTTGCCGATACTCGTGTAGAATCATTCTCACGTAACCAATCGGTAGGTACAAAGGATGGTCAGGCTTTTGAGAATGTGAACTTCACATTTACTCATAAAATCTTGACAGACAGTGATAGTATCCTTAAACTGTATGAACAGTTTGGGCCTAACTTTGACTACGAAGGTCGGGTACTTTCTGCACTAGCACTTGATCGAGCTAAGGCTGTAGTTGGTCAGTATCCTATGGAAGAATTCATGCCCAAACGTGAAGAAATCCGTATGAAAGCTTTTAACGCTGTTCGTGAGGCTGCTGAACAATATGGCGTAACTGTTCAAGAAGTTCAATTGGCTGATGTGCAGTTCTCTAGCAAGTATAAGGCTCGTTTGGAACAGGTAGCTGCTGCTCGTGCAAGAGCTGAAGAAGCTAAACAGCAAGAACGTGAAGCTGCGTTTGTAGCTGCAAAAGAGGTTGAGCTTGCTCGTGGTCGTGCTGAAGCCAAAGAACGGGCTGCTGATGCTCAGGCTTATCAGACTCGTGTAGAGTCTACTGAGACTGCTGCTGCTATTCAGCGAGAGGGTGAGGCCAAGGCTGCTGCTCTTAAGGCTCAGGCAAGCGTTCTGGCTAATTCTAAGGGACTTGTAGAGTTTACTCAGGCTGAAGCTATGAAGAATTGGGATGGTAAGTTTAACCCCAACGTAGCAATGTTTGGCGGTGATGGTGGTGGAGCAGGTCTGCTTCCTTTCCTAAACGTGAGTGATCAAATCTCAAAAAAGTAATTGAGAAGCCCTTGACACAAAAGCCCTGTAGAGGTATGCTTTGCAGGGCAAATCGAAACAAAGGAGAATGGAATTATGGCATTTGGAAAAAGTAAACAACCAAAGACTGTAGCTCAGATTACTCAGGGTCTTCAAACAATGTTGGATGATCTGAGTGTAGCTGAAGCACAGTTTCAAGAAAAACAACGCAAAAACGAGGAAGAAATTGCTCGTCGCGCTGCTGAAAACAAGGACATTGAATCTGAACTAAAAACCAATGGCCGTGTCTCTGCAAAATTCAAAGAACTTTTGGGTATGGAGGTTGACAAAGATGGCGAATGATCCTACAATGGAAGAAATCCTAGCAGCAATGCAGGAATTTACAGGTCAGGCATCTGCTGGTGGTGGTTCACTTGAGCAGTATCGGGAGATTCTTCCGATTCTTTTCAAAGAAGGTGATATTGCTACTGAAATGCTTGACGAAGTAGTTGAGAAGTTTGGGCCTAAGCTTGGTGAATACCTTGACAAAATCCGTGAGTTTATGGTTAAAGGTCAGGTCAACACTTACAAACAGTTGACTGAAGGTGGCATTTCACCGGATAATGCAATTCGCCTGATGATTCATCAGCAAGATGTTTTGAATCAAGCTTTCAAGAATATCGAAATTAGTCGAAAATAATACTTGACTTAGGTTGCCTACAGCACTTAAAATACTTCAACGGTAAAGTAAGAGCAACCTGATAGTAGGAGATTATATGGAAATTGGTGATTTATTTGTTGCAACAAGACCTATTGTTAATGGATTAGGTTGTGTAAGTGCAGGTAAAGTCTTTAAGTTGGTAGAAATTCTTAAATCACAACCTTGGTATCATGCCCCCATCTACAGATTTGACCACAAAGATAGTCGTATGGTATTCTCTACATTCTATCCTGAGAAGTGGTTTGAAGCTATGGGCGTTAACGCAAGTCAAGAACAAAAGAAGGAGAAAATTATGTACGAACAAATGAAACGAGCATTGAAATTGAAACGTGGTGAGCATATTGTTGGTAGTATCGACAAGCAAACTGGTTCGTTGAGCTTTTCAACTAATCCTAGTAACCACGGTACAAGCTTCCACAAGGCTTTGGCAGAAGCTAAACGTCTTGCAGGTATTGAGACAGGTAAGAAATTTGTAGTAGTTGAAGTAAAAGCTATTGCATCTGCTGTCGATATCGTGGTAGAGTAACACAATCAAGTCCTCTACGGAGGGCTTATTGAAAGATAGCCTGTGGCCCTGCAAACTGACTACAAAACTTGAGCGGGGTATGTGGTTAGCTCTGAGTCAGCAGAGAAAGGTAGCCCAATCTGCCTCTCAGGCTGTCTTTCAATAAGTTTTAGGATGATTACAGCAATTTATACACTAGACTCTTAATCTAACCAGTATATTCATCCTGTATAAATAGACTTTACTTTTCAACTGCTTTAGGGTACTCTGAGAATCCTAATGGGAACCGTCAGAGATAGTTAGCATAGGTTTGAAGATTGATCACTTCAAGAACTACCAAGCCCTGACAAATTCTAGATAACTGTCGATAAAAACAAAGCAGTTGAAAAGTAAAGTCTTAGAATGTGTCCAGCAAACTAAAAATTTTTCCGCCGAAATTGGAAACGAAGGGTTCGACTCCCCCGTACTAGGCTAGTGGTAGCCGAAAGACATTCTGTTTAATAAATGAGGAGACAATCATGAGTAAGATTCTTGAACAAATTAAAAAAGATCGCTTGCAAGCACGTAAAGATCGTGATACCTTTACTGCTGTAACACTGACAACTCTGCTTGGTGAAGCATCACCTTCAGGTAACGATACTATCAGCGATAAGGAAGTTCAGAAAGTGATTGAAAAGTTTGCAAAGAACCAGCGTTCAATGCTTGCTCATGATCTTTCAACACTTCAGCGTAGTGAAATCAACCGAGAGTTGAAGATTTACGAAAAGTATTTGCCAAAGCAGTTGACAGAGGATGAGATTAAGCGTATTCTCTGCACTGAATACACAGTATATGTGGATGGAAATGGTAAAGGAAACCTTAACGTAGGCTCTGTCATGCGTTATCTGTCTAGCAACTATGCTGGACAATACGATGGTAAGGTGGCAAGTAAGGTTGCAAAAGAATTTGTTGACAGCATCGGCAACGGTGTGGTTTAATAAGCTTTAGGTTCACTTACAGCAATAACTTACTAAAGCCAATCGGGAGGGTTAGGTTCGATTCCTAAATAGGTAGTGTAGTGGTAGCACGCCCGACAAAAAGTAAATGTGAACCTGCTCTAATTTAAACTAAGGAGGTATCAACCATGAACGAACAAATAAGTCTAGAAGGTTTCAAGAAATTTGTTTCAGAACAACCTGAAGGTGAATCGATTGATCATTGGGGTGGTGGCTGGTGTTCTTGTGCAGTCGGTGCCTATGTTAAAACAACCCTTGGAAAACCTGTTGACAAATCTTGGGATGATGAGGTACAGTACGTATCAAAGTCGTTCATGAGAGACACTGATAAGGTTCCCTCTGGTTTAGAGAGACTTCTTGCAAACGCTGACCAAGCCACTTATAAGTGTCCAACATACGGAGCTTTGAACAAACTACTGGAAAAATATACAGTAGTAGAGGAATTTGAAGTAAGTTAAGAATTAGATTGATTACAGCAATCCTACTATTCCATCCAAAGGACGAGACGCCGTGTTCGATTCCGGCACTCCCCGCCAATTAAACTATGTTATGGGGAGTTGGTGTAGTGGCAGCACACGTAAGTAATATCAATCTGTTGAACTAGGAGCTTATTATGAAAAAATTGACTGTAGAGGTTTATGAAATTCACGAAAAACTGCCGGAATATGAGTGTGAGAATGTTTTGGTATTCACAAGTCATTTTCTAAAAGGTGTAGACGCATTTTATCAAGATGGCAAGTTTTGGTTGGATGATGAACTTGATACGTTTTTCAAGGAAGATACAATAATTGGTTGGTGTTATTACCCAAAAAAGGAACAAATTATTAAATAAGTTTTAGATTCACTACAGCAATTCTTACTAATGGGGACTGAAGGTCGCTGGTTCGAATCCAGCCCTGCCGCCCAACTAACGATATGCGGCGGGTAGCTCAGTGGTAGAGCGTCAGTATAAAGTAATGTGAATCTGTTAAATAAAAGTTTGCTTACAGCACAAAATTTTGCTAAAGTAAGCATTATCGCAAACTGAAAGGAGGAAACAATATGTCTAGACTAATTAAAGGTATTCAGCAAGGCAACGCAACAGCACGTACTGCTAACGGTGCCAAAACTCATGCAACCTCACACAATGCCTGTGTAGACTTGTTTGGTGTTGTTGGTTCAGCACGTAACATGGATAAGGGTACTCTGGTACGTATGTTTGATAACGCATACGGTGAGAATCCTGAAGTAGCTGTACGTATCATGCAGTGGCTTCGTGATGTTCGTGGTGGTGCTGGTGAGCGTCAAGCTTTCCGTAACCTGTTCGCTGATCTGATCGAAAACCATCTGGAAATTGCCAAGCGTGTTGTGGTGAAAGTTCCTGAGCTTGGTCGTTGGGATGATGTTCTGGTTGCTGTTGGTACTCCTTTGGAGCCTGAAGCATTTGAACTGATTCGTGCAGGTCTGAACACACCTGAAACTGCTGGTCTCTGCGCTAAGTGGATGCCGCGTCAAGGTGAAGTAGCTTACAAGCTGCGTAAAGCATTCTCTATGACTCCGAAAGGCTGGCGTAAGATGCTTGTAAGCCTCTCTAACACTGTTGAGCAGAAAATGTGTGCAAAGCAGTGGCATGAGATTGAGTACGGCAAACTGCCTTCTAAGGCTGCTGCAATGTACCAGAATGCATTCAAGCGTAACGACGAGGCACGTTACAACCGTTATGTAGAAGGTTTGCAAAAAGGTACTGAGAAAATCAATGCCGGTGCGATTTTCCCTCATGATGTTGTAGTGTCTGCACGTAAGGGTAATGATAAGGTTGCTACTGAACAGTGGAAGGCTCTGCCAAACTACATGGAAGAATCTGGTGAGAACATCTTGCCAATGATCGATGTATCTGGTAGTATGTCTTGGACTAATGTCGGTGGTAATCCGAACCTGACTTGCCTTGACGTTGCTCTGGCTCTTGGTATCTATACCTCTGAGCGTATGGGTGGAATGTTTGCAAATCACTACATTTCATTCTCTGAGCGTCCTGTACTTGGTAAGGTTCAAGGTACTACCCTGAATAGCCGTGTACATAACGTAATGGGTAAGCATGTTGGTTACAGCACTAACTTCCAAGCTGCTTTTGAGTTGATTCTGCGAACAGCGGTTGACAACGATCTGGCACAGGAAGAAATGCCAACTATGATTCTGGCTCTGTCTGATATGGAATTTAACGCTGCTGGTCGTGGTAATACTAACTTCCAAGCAATCAAGCGTAAGTTCGAAAATGCAGGCTACAAGATGCCTAAGTTGGTTTTCTGGAATCTGAATGGTCGTGAAGGTAACATGCCTGTCACTGTTCATGATTCAGGTACAGCACTGGTTAGCGGGTTCTCGCCTGCAATCCTGAAGTCTGTACTTTCAGCGAAAACTGTAACTCCGGTTGATATTATGCTTGACACGGTAATGGTTGATCGGTACAATTTCTAAACCTGAAGCCCTCTTGAGTAATTCAGGAGGGCATTTTTTCGTTTTAAAGGAGGCATCATGAAAAATTTATTGCTAGTAGTTGTTCTTGTTTTTGCATCTTGCGCTGTTGCTCCTGCTACTGCTAACATGATTAGCCACACAGGGAACGTAAAAGAATGTGCAGCAAGTACGTATAAATATACGTTGCTTGTTAAGTATAAAGATGCTAACATCATTCCTCAAGATGTGATTAACATCATCGCTCCACAATTGGAATTACCTAAAGGTTGGGAAAACTCAATTGAAAGAGTTGTTTACGAAATCTACGAAAATGACTTGACTGAAATGCAGGTTTATGAGAGACTTTACCTACGCTGCATTCACGGATACTCTATATAGGAGGTAGGTATGGACGGTGAAAATGCAACAACACTGGCAGGGTTTGTTACAGAACATAATGTCAGTAACGATGGGCAAAGATTAGGCGAAAGGTTTGTTAATCTGTATATTTCTCAGCCTTGGCATAAACTTTTTTACGAAGAATCTGACAGGAAGGCATTAAAAATGATCGGAGATTGGTTGACAGATAATCAGTACTTCGGTACAATGCCACCACTAGCTAAGAAAAGGAGTTAGCTATGTTGAATATACTTATGGCAATCGGCTGGTTGATTTATATGTTTGTAGTAATACGTCAACCAAGAATTCGTCAAATTGACTTGATTTTGCCGCTAGTTGTGCTTATAATTCACCACACAGTAATCGGACTTAACAACTTATTTGTAATCGACTAAGGAGACTTACACTATGCGATTGGATACAGCACGAGAAGAAACTATCACCAATCTGAGCGGTTCACAGAAGTTCAAGATGAATGCCTCTGCAAAGGCTTTCCAGATTCTTTCTTCTGGCATCTATGAGCGTAAGATTGAAGCTATTGTTCGTGAGCTTTCATGCAATGCGTATGACAGTCACGTAATGGCTGGTAAGGCTGATGTGCCTTTCCGTATTCAACTGCCGACACCTATCAATGACTTCATCTTTGCCATTGAAGATTTTGGTGTAGGTCTGTCTGAAGATGAAGTTTACAATGTTTATACAACTTACTTTGAGTCTACCAAAACCGACAGCAATGATGTTATTGGTGCTTTGGGCCTTGGTTCTAAGACTCCTTTCAGCTACACTGACAGCTTCACTGTCAAGGCTCGTAAGCATGGTAAGGAATGTGTGTTCTCAGCCCAAATCAGCGCCTCTGGTGAGCCTGAAGTGGTTAAGATGTACGAACGTCCGTGGAACGGTGAAAATGGCGTAGAGGTCTCTGTAGAGGTCGCCAGCAAAGACGTTACTGAGTTCCGTAACTGTGCTGACAAGGTACTTAGCTGGTTTGATGTTAAGCCAGAATGTAACCGTGATCTTTGCTTTGATATTGAAGCAGACGCTGTTGCAAATGTTCGTCAATACGGTTATCATCTGGAACCTAAGCAGGGTTTTGGTCGTTCTGTTGACTGTAAGGTTGTTATGGGCAATGTTGCCTACGACCTTAACCTGAAAGACCTGAAGGTTGATGATCAATCTGACACTGGAAAGTTCATTACGCAACTTTACAACATGCGCGCTGATGTTTACTTCTCTATTGACATTGGCGATGCTGATGTGGCAGCAAGTCGTGAAACTCTGTCTTTGGATGATAGAACCAAAGAAAATTTGATTCAACGTCTTGATTTTATTCGCACAAACTTTGAAGCAACTACCATTGCCAAAGTAGGTAGCTTTGCGAATGTTATGGAAGCTTACAACAAGTTGACTTCCTATGAGCGCAGTGTGGTTATGGACTACACTATCAATGGGTTTTCTATCGCAGACCTTCGTACTCGTCGGGGTTGTATCCGTACTTTCGTTGGCCTTGCTGATCAGGATAATCCAACAGCAACCGAACTTGAAGTTAGAAAAATTCTGGAAGACTATGACATTGCTATCTATGGTAACTTTGGTAGCTGGAGGACTAAGCCACGCTCTAAGCGTGAAGTGTCCACTGACTATGGCAATCTCATGGAAAGTGATTACGTAATTCCTGTGGTCATTAACGACTGTGAACGTAAGATCGGTCTTAAAGATGCTCTGATGAATAACAGCAACCTTCGTGACAAGGTTGTGGTTATCTCAGACAAGAAAACAACCTTGACTGCTGATCTTGAAAAGGCGCTTAACTTCTTGACTTTCAACAGCTTTAAGGTAATCTATGCCTCAAGCTTTTGGGATGGTAAGCTGAGTAATACTCGCTCAAACACTGGTGGTTTGGCAGAAGAAACTGTTAAGTGTAAGGTAATGACAAAAGGTAGCCGTTATTTTGTCAATAAAAAGGTTGACTTGTCTTCAGAAAATAAGGCAAAATGGGCTTATGTTGATTCAGGGTCTTATTTCTTTGACGTAGAGTTCTCTGATAAGATTCGCAACACAATGTCTGACAGTGAACTGCGTAATATCATGACTGAGCTTGACCTTGACGGTGTTATCGCTTACAATGGCAACAACAAAGGTAAGGTAATTCGCATCCTTGGAGAGTCACAGGATATGGCAAAGCTTATTGAAGCTAACGCCAGTAAAGCTTGCTACCTTCATGCTCAAACTGTCGATGTTATGAAGAACATGCATGAAAGACGTTACATGATCTTTGAAGCTTATGAGAGCATGTATAATAGCTTGACTCAGCTACCTACAACTGGTAAAGTACAATGCTCTAAGATTCGATATGAGCGTGACTACTCTACTCATGTAGACACTCGTAAGCTTGAACAGGCTATCGAGAAACGTAAGGAAGTTTTCGCAGAGCAAATTAAAGTTATTGTTCAAAACAGTCCAATGTTGGACGAACTGTTGACAACACACGGATTTAACGATAAGATTATTCCTGAAGTCAGACAGTACATCAAAATGAAAAGGAAGGGGGTTTAATTATGGCCGTAACAATCGTATCAAATGAAGACAAGGTAGAAATGCTGTACTGCTTTACGCAGCATGAGGACACTCTGACCTCTATCGGTGAGGACTTTGGAGTGAGTCGAAAAACTGTTCGCCGCTGCATTGACGAGGTTAATAAATTCCTCGCTGGAATTCAGGTAGGTGATACTATCAATCTGAAGACTGATGAGGGGCTTCTGGAAGTCACTGTAGCTCTCGAAGACAAAGAGCTTGAAGACACTATGCCTGTAGCTGTTCGCTTCCCTGATGGTGTTGTGGACTATGTAGAACTTCATCAGCTCATGGATGGTGAGCAAATGAACGAAGTGGCTGAACGTGTCACTGAAGAAGTTGAAGCAAGTGAAATTGTAGAGACAGTTGCCAACAAAGGTCTGTCTGTAGGTGATAGTGTACGTATCCGTAAGGACTCTCACTTCTATGGTGATGGTTATGGTAATCCAATCGATCAAGTCGGTACGGTTGCCTCAATAGAAAACGGAGTTATTCTGCCAATACTTGTACGTTGGGAGGAAGACGGTCTTAACAGCTACGATGAATCTGATCTGTATGTTGTTGAACCTGAGCCTGAAGTTGAGGAAGTTACTGAAAACGCTCAGTATTTTGTAACTGCTCCACAGGATTCATTGACAATTGTTCGCATTGATCAGGACACTGGCGAAGTTAGTCAGCGTCAAACAAACAAACACAATGAGAACTTTGGCAATCTTCGTGATATGATCAAAGCAGACCAGTCACAAGAATGTCTGAAAGTTGTCTACGAGGCTCTTGACACCACACGTATGCTTGAGTCATACTCTGTTGGTCGGGTTAAGGTGAACCCACAAACTGAAAGTGTTGTGTTTGTTCGTCAAGATGGTTCAGAACGTGCAGTTCCAGACGACATTGCAATGGACATTATCACTACTGTTCGTGAATATGGTCGTGACAGTGGCGAGAAACTTGTTAAGTTCCTTGACAAGCTTATGACTAACGTGAGCTTCAAAGCTATCGAAGGTCTGTATCGCTTCATGAAGCACAACTGTATCGAAATCAATGACGATGGTTCAATTCAGGCTTGGAAAGGTGTTGCAGAAGACTTGCATAGCATTAGCTCAGGTAAGATTGCAAACAGCCCAACTTGCCCTGTTCGTGCAGATGGTCGAATCGACAACAGCGGTTTCGGAACTGAGATTCGAGTAGATCGCAGTGAAGTTGACGACGACCCTGATGCTACCTGTTCACATGGTCTGCATGTTGGTAATCGCAGCTACGCAGAGAGCTTTGGTCGCACCCTACTTTCTGTTAAGGTAGAGCCACAGGACGTTGTAGCTGTTCCAAAGGATTACAATGGTGCTAAGATGCGCTGTTGTGCATACACTCCGCTCTTTGCGGTTTAAGTAATCGCAGCCTGTCAGGTAATTCTGGCAGGCTTTTTGTTGACAAGGAAACTGAATCTAAGTAAGATACTTAAAACTTAGAAATGGAGGGGATTTTATGTACGGTAAAATGAAGTATGTTCGTTTTGTGGATTTTAACGAAATTGAGTGTATCATTGTTTTTTCTACTCACATGAACCACAGAGAGACTGTCAGAGGAATCGGGCATATTAAAGTAGTGAGTGCTGGTTTTGTTTATCAGTCTTCTGGCCTTTTATTCTGTGAAGGTCGCTCTGAATCGCTGAATGTTGACAGTAATCCAGAAGCCGATACAAAATTACTACGAAAGCAGCTTCAAGGTCTATGAAAGTTGATGTAGAATTACTCAGAAGACTCAGAGCACAAATGTTGATCCATTGTTACCTGTATTACTGGATGGACTCACCAATCTGGACTGATGGGTTCTGGCAGAGTAAAGCAGACGCCCTTCAGAAGCTTCAGGAAGGCTATTTAGAGGCTGGCCTGAGTATTGATATAGGTTTCTACGATGATGCCTTCAGGGACTTCACAGGAGCTACAGGAGCACACTTACCAAGAGATGATTATGTAGTTAGTAAAGCTATTTATATTTATCGTCTGCACACAAAAGAAAATGTTGACTTCAACAGCCTTGCTGGTGTAAAGTAGCTTCATAGTAAACGAAAGGAGATAAACATGCGGGTAATCATTAAAAGCAATATCTATGAATTATCAAACCTTGAGGGTAAGATACTGATTGCAACAGAGTGTCTACATTCCTCTGTACAGATCAGAACCAGTGAGCTTCTCCGTGTAGGTGTTCCTAGAGAGGAACTTGATGAAGAAGACTTAACAGAGCGTTGGCTTTTCTTACCAGATGAGTATGAAATTGTCAAGCCTGAGTTTGAAAATTGTTCAGACTCAAACGTAGGTAAAGGTTGGGAGGGCTTCTATGAGCAAAAGCCAATTAAAAAGTCAAAATTCAGGAACCACTGAAGAATATCGGATGGTTGAGCATGGCCCTTGGATTACAACTGGTGGTAAGCAGTGGTGTTTTTCATGTGGTCATGTAGCTCTCAACAATGATATTTCACGTTGGGCTACTAGAGTTGGTTGTTATTTCAAAGAGCATCCAGCATATAAAAATAAAATGAAAAAAGCTGGTGGAAGGTGTTGACACACTAACCAAACTTCGATAATATACTCCCATCATAAACGAAAACAGAGAGGTAAGACATTATGTGTGATCAAAAGAAACTGGCTCGTGTTAAGCAACTGATCGGTGACTCTACTCAGTTTGTTTCAGTGACTTTCATCAAAGCGAATGGTCAACCGCGTACCGTCACTTTCAACAAAAAGGTGACTGCCGGTATCGTCGGTGAAGCAGCAGCAGAGCAGTACCAGAAAGCTGTACAGACTCGTAAAGAGAAACATCCAAACCTGATTCCAGTGTTTGATTCTCAACTGGCAGCACAAGGTACTCCGACCAAGGATTGCTGGCGTTCAATCAACACCGACACTACTATCAAAGTGGTAGCAGATGGTGTAGAATCTAAGTTTAAGCGTTAATTTACAGGGGGCTTCGGCTCCCTTTATTTTAGGAGGATATTATGAAAGTTATTATTGATTTTATTTCAACATTGGATAATGATGATTATAACGGTATCTTTATCGCATTTCCTTTTATCACTTTGGTGATACTAGGCATCGCTGGAGGTATTGAGGCAGCGATTGTTGGCCAACATGCTTGGATTACGGCTGTATTTGTTACCACAGGCTTCTACTTGATTGGTGGAGCGGCAGCAATTTCAATAGCTTGGGTAGGCTCTGTTTCAAAATCTGAAAACTACTTTGTAAAGAACGTGGGTTTTTATCTGATAGTCGTAGGTTTTCTCTTTACAGTTGTCACAATTTTGATTACACTGTGGCAAATACATTGGATTTTGGGAGGGGTTGTTACACTTGTTGGCCTAATTTTAGGTACAGGTTTGGTAATCTCAATTATTATTGAATCTAAAAAGGAGGAATCAGAATGAATTGGTTGATTAAACTTCAAGATTACATATTTGTAACCCAAAGGGATTCTTTATATCGTCAGAACAGTGATTACGTTAGGCAGTATGACGGGGTTCGTGACCATGATGGTTATGTATTCATTTTCATAGTGTTTGGAATTATCGGAACCTGTGTTGGTCTGGTGTTTACACCGTTAGCCATACATATTAACGATTTAGTTAATCCGTTTACTGTACTGACTTCTGTAGTTGTACTGACTGGCATTGTATTTGCTTTATCCTGTATTCTATCTAAGGTGTGGTTCATGTTGGTGGACGAGGATAAAAATAAAAGCCTAATGATCAGCTTCAATGAGAAAATTAATGGACAATTGTTCTACGAACTGGTAACATTACTTTATCTTGTTGGTAACTCTGTCATTCTTATCGGAGTTCTATCAATAATTGGAGCTATCAGTTATATTTTACTTGGAGTTATCCTGCTAAGTGTGGTAGGATTCATTACAGCAGTGGTTATTGCACGTAAACGGAAAGCGGAGGCAATTTAAGAATGAAGTACATCATCCTTAGTCTTATGGCAGTGTTCAGTACAATAGCTTCAGCAGACTCTGACGAGGAACATTGCCTAGCTTTGAATATTTATCATGAGGCTAGGGGTGAGGGTATAGAAGGTTGGTTGGCTGTAGCTTTTGTTACAGTCAATCGCTTGCAAGATCGTAGGTTTCCTGATACCATTTGTGGAGTTGTCTATGACAGTTATCAATTCTCATGGACACATGATCATCTACCAGATGAGCCAAAGCTTGACAAGTATGCAGACAGGAAGGCATGGGAATACATACAGTGGTTTTCTGAAGGTTTCTTAGAAAACAGTGAATTTATTGTTGACCCGACAGAAGGAAGTCTGTATTATCATAGTCATAAGGTTGCACCATATTGGTCAAAACACTTTAATGAGGTAGCAACCATTGGTGATCACATTTTCTACTCGGAGGATTGACAAAATGTTGAAGGGTTTGAGAAACTATGTATCTGATTTCTTTGAAGCTATTTTCTATGAGGGGCCTGTAGGTATGACACCAGAACAAGAAAACTACCAACATTTGATTGAAGAACGTGAGCAAATGATTCACACTACTGTCAAGGGTATTCTCTATGAAGTCGAGAAGGTTTGTAGGCAGGAAAATTCTGTAGAGATTACGGGGTATGGTTTCAATCAGGTATCCCCAATTCTTTATGAAGATAGCTGGTACGAAATTGTTGTAAATCGCTTGCAAGACCTAGGGTATCGTTGTAGAATGAACTTCGATTACAGCAACGGCAAGCTACAAAGTTCACTTACAGTTTCATGGTGGGGGTTGGACAAATGAGTAAAGCTATTTTTGACGGTTTGAATCAGGAAATTACAGTTGGTGATGTTGTCGCTATGGCTAATGGTAGTTACGTCAGGCAGGAGTTTGGCATTGTAACTAAACTTGGCAACAAGAATAATGCAAGGGTTGCTAGTGTCTTCAACTATAGCTGTGAAGGTGGCACCTATATTGATGCTTCTGGTCTTGTAGTTATTACTAACTTGGTTGATAAACTCCCTCAAGAAAAGCTTGACAAAATCAGGGAATTTAAATCTAAGGTTGTCCTTGATTATACTCGACCAAAGACTAGTAATGCACCTAAGTTTTGTGTTAAGATTAGCCCTAATCTTGGTCGTGGTTGGGTAATTAGTTTTCAAGATCAGCAGGAATTGAGGGACAAAGCAGCGGCTATTGAAGAAATCATTGGTGGTCGCTTTGAAGATCGAGCAGGATATGTCCACAGAGACTCACGTAGTCACTTCTATCGTAAAGAGGGAGACCCTGCATTCATGCTGCAAAGGTATATGGGAAGAAAAGCAGAGTATGAATTGAGTATGAAATCTGTTAAGATGCTTGGACTTGATGGGTTGATTGACGACGACAACGGATTTGAGTTTGTGAACGGAGAGAACCCCGAACTAGCACCTATTGACAAATATTGGTAGAGGTAGTCATGGCAAAACCAACAAATGAAAGTCAGGTAAAACGTGAACTTCGTACTCCTAAGTATCGTAGTCGTGTTGAGACTGATGAGAAAAAGGAATCAAAAATCCGTGGCATGGAAGTCACTGAGGTTTTTGTCGATGAAGAAATTAATCTTAACGAAGAACTGGCACTGTGCGATCATGGTTATCTCGCAGGTTGTCCATTCTGTAGGAGGAAAATTGGAAACTAAAAGCAAGGTAACAAAAGTGATTTCAAATCAAAGAGTTGTCTTCTTTGAGTTGAATAACAACCCTAAAAAACTTTTTGGATTTGGTAATCAACAAGTTGCAATGGTTGGTGGGATAAGTTATGTTATTGTACAACTTGAGTCGAAAACACTTTCAGCTAATGAGCGTGTATTTACAGCTTTAAGTGAAGACTATGCTAGGCAAATCTATACAGATTTGAAAGATTACACCCAACACTATGTTACAAAATAAGGGGAGGGAATATGTCAGAAATGATTGAAGTTGATGTTATAAACATCGATAATCCAGAAGTAGGTTTTAACGGTAAGGTCAAGAAGTCTGGCTTTATCAGTAAGGTTGAGAACAGAAGTCCAATTGTTCTTCACATGATGTTTGGTAATCAAATGATTGTGACTTCAGAAATGCAAAACAAATTTACTTTCATTATTCTTGGTCAAGAAGAGATTAAGAAACGCAAGGAAGTTGAGGCACAACAGTAATGGATTTACAACAGGAAGCAATACGTCGAATCAATGGCGGTGAGAGTATCTTCCTGACTGGCTCTGGTGGTGTTGGTAAAAGTTGGGTGATTGATCAGGTAAATGATGAAAACACACTTCTATGCGCCCCTAGTGGTATTGCTGCTTTAAATATCGGCGGTATCACTTGTCACAGAGCTTTTGCATTGCCTTTAGGAATTCCAACAGACGAGGATTTCTATAAAATTCCAAGATATATGTGGGATACCTTTTCAGGTAACGCTGTAAAGCGTATAATCATTGATGAAGTTGGTATGCTCCGAACAGATTACTTCGTGCTAATTAGCCGGAGATTGCAGAGGATCAGGGGAAATGACCTACCTTTCGGGGGAATTCAAGTAGTTCTTGTTGGTGACTTCTACCAGCTTGAGCCTATTCTTAAGCACAGTGAGCAGGAATACTTTGACTTTGCATCTAAATTCTGTTTCGGTAGTAAGCTATGGGATTTCCCAACAATTGAATTAACTGATGTTAAAAGGCAATCAAATAAACGTCAGGTATTGATGCTTAACTCAATCCGTAGGAAAGATAAACATTATAAGAAGGCTCTTGAATATATCCAAAAGGAATGTAAACCTTACGAGCCTGATGATAATACACTTCACCTATGTTGTTATAATAAAGACGCTGATTATATCAATCAGTTATATTACAGCAAGATGGAAGGCGAAGAACGCTGTTTCTATGCAAAGATACCGCCTAATTGGGGTAAGGAAAGACCTGTAGATGAGGTTGTAAGGCTGAAGGTAGGGACTAGGGTTCTTATCGCTCAGAATTGCCCTCAAGGCACCTACGTAAACGGCGATAGGGGTGTTGTGGTAGGTTTCAGAACACTTCCTGATGGTAATGAGGCAGTAGAGGTAGAGAAAGACGACGAAACAATCTGTTACGTTGTTGAAGGTACATGGGAGAAGTATTCTTACAGCAAAGTCAAGGATATATGGAATCCAGACGCTAAGGAAAAGCTTGTCAAGGCTGTAGACTCTCGATACATACAAATGCCAATCAAATTAGGTTGGGCTGTCTCTGTACATAAGTCACAGGGAATGACGTTGGATGATGTAGCCATTGATGTAGGTTCTGGTTGTTTTTCACATGGTCAGGCATACGTAGCTCTTAGCAGAATCAAGGACTTACGTAATCTTTCCTTTGTGAAGCCTATGCTTCCAGAGGATATCATCGTTAACAATGAAGTGAAAAAATTCTACGGGGATGCTTGACAGCGTTCCCGTATTTTTATATGATACTTCAAAAGTTAAGGAGTTAATATGAAACTGACACCAGAACAAGCCTACAAACTTTCAAAGCTTTGTAAGAAATACTACAAAGCTGTCTACAAATACAGTGACCACTTGGACGATGAATACTTTCAAGACTGTGATGAGGCATGGGAAGAAGAAGCTTATGATCTTGAACAGAAGAAGTTAAAAGCTCAGGAAAAACTTGAAAAACACTTGGATAAATTGATTGACACAAGACAGGTAAAGCTTTAGTATACTTCCAACGTCAACGAAGAAAGGAGAACACTATGTTCCAGAGTTCAGAAGATATCTACCGAGGTTACAACAAAATCACTGAGACTGAGTTTGTAATGACTCGGGGCTACCACAAGGGGCCTGATGGGGATGCACTTCAAGGTCAGTGGTGTGTATATGACCTAAATACTGGAGAACTTCTTGACAATTCTCCCTTCCGTCATGATCTGATTGCCAACTGGTTTGTATAAGGAGAATACGATGAAACAGCCAGCTATCTTTTCCAACATGAATGCTGTTGAATGTCAGTCCCTGATCTTTCAACTGGAAGACGAGCTAGAAATGCTTGAAATCCACTACAAGAATGCTGTAAACTATGGAGCAACACTTGTAGCAGAGCAATTGAATGAAGAAATTGCTGAAATGAGGGGTTGGATTAAAGAAGCTGAAGAACATCGTGATAAGAAGGGGGTTTGAAATGAATTACTGGTATCTTGACACATCGATCACTATTCTGGTAATGTTTCGATTGAACGTAAACGAATTTGAAGCAATTATGTAGGGAGTTTGATTATGCGAACTGAGACAACTGTTAAGTACATTACAAATGATGGTCGAGAGTTTACTGACGAAACTTTGGCAAAAGAGCATGAAAATGCTATATTGCATAAAGTCAGGGCGTTCAAGGTTAGGCACCGGCCTGATCTGACGGAAGGTAGGGGTATGCAGGCAGAATCCTACATTTTAGTTCATGCTAATGGTATGCATGGTATGTTTGCAGAACACGAATGCTATAAAAGATTCGGAAATAAGGTTGAATTTTGTATGGGTGTTTACGGCAGTAATGCTATTGTGTATAATTGGGTTCTACTAGAGCTTGAAAATGCGTCTGACATACCTGAGAGTAAAATGGATAGTGTTATTAAACTAGAGGAAAGGTTTGTAAAGAAACTTTGGGAATAGGTGTTGACAAAGCACAGGGAAGTGCGTAGAATCCTTCATATAGTCAAAGATTAAGAGGAGCATCTTATGAGTATCATTCAAATCCGTGACCTGAACACTGGCAAACTTCTGAGAAGTCAACAGATCAGTGATGATGCTGGAATTTACCAAAAAGAGTGCTTAGCAGAAAAACTGGCAGACTCTACAGAGTGTCATGATGAGTTCATCTATGCTGTGGAAGTGGTGAATGGTGTTGCCAAAAACAAATGGTCTGTGTATGGAGGTATTCTATGAATTATATGGTTTATTCTACTCGCGGTAACATGATTGTCTTTACTATCGAAATGCAAGCCAGTTGTGTCTCTGGTACTGACTTTAAAGCTAATCTTGCCGACATTATCGAGCATTACGAGGTTTTTCAAATCGAGAGGATTGACTGATGTTTACACCAGACGAATCTAACCTAACACCATACCAGAAGGCTCAGAATGCTCTAGAGTACGAGATTGGGCGTAATGGTTTGGAATACGTTGACAATGTTCGTATCGCCAGAGAAGGCGATGAGGCTGCTTGGAAGCAATACCACAGACAAATCGAACAAGGTTGTTGTGGATTTTTCGACACAACTGTTGTAATCGATGGCGTGAAGTGGTATATTGGTTGCAATCACGGACACTAAGGAGGTCTTATGTTTGATTGTAATGGTAAACCACTTGAGGTTGGTGATAAGATCATCATGGTTAAAGCACACAAACCGTTTAACAGAAAGTATAACGGAACCTTAACAAAGGTCGTAGATATCGTAGACTACTTTAGTGAGTTAGCTATAGTGACTGATATTCCAAACCCTAGAGGGTTAGGTTTTAGTACTTTTATTTGTCATGGAGACCAAGTAAAAAAGGTTGACAATGGCTCTGATACCCGTATAATGTCATTCCATGAACTGATGAATAACTTGAAAAAACAACCAGCGGAGGTTTAATATGAAAATCACAGCAGAAAACATTATGTCAAATCTTAACAGCGGTGATTCGGTTATTATCAATGGCAACGGGCCTTTTAAGGTTACCTATTGTTACTGGCACGACGATCGCAACGCAATGTTCTCAGATACCCCTGACTTGGGTTTCTATATCGACTCCGATTTTGAAGCAGGGTTGATCTCTAACACTGAAGTACGTGAGAATCTGTTCAACATTGAAAAGGTGGATTAATTATGGCACAAGTAGAAAAGATTTATCAAAGTGTAGACGGTCTGACTTACTTCTACATCAATAACCGTTACATCCCAATCCCAACCTGTGCGGTTGATAATAAGGGCGGTGCCTTTTTCATCAAACAGATTGAGGAAAAACACCACGTACTGTTGGAATCTACAGAATCTAACACCGGAGGATTCTTCGATAACCTGACTGACGTTACCAACAGATACATCATGACAATTTAATCAATTGTAAGGCTCTCAGATAACTTCTGGGAGCTTTTCTCTACCTAACTGGTAGGGTAACCTACCTAACAATTTAAAAGCCTTGTAGGGCTTCTAAGGAGGTTTAAAATGGCATTAGCATTCGCAATCTACATGATCGGAATTCTTCACTCAATCGATAGCGGTGGTTGGGTATTTGCCCTACTTATTGGTATGTTTATCTATACTGGAATTAAGGTAGGTATCAAACACGATGAGTTACATTCAAGGGATGCTACTAGTAAACAAGAAGATGAAAGGGATTTCTATACCTATTCTGGTAAGTGTGTAACTAACTTTGCTATTGTATTTACATGTGCTATTGCAGCAACATGGTTAGCACCAGACAAAGAAACATCTTATACAATGTTAGCAGCCTATGGCCTGTCAGAAGCCTACGAATTCGCTTCAGAGAATGAAGACGTTCAACGTATCGCAACAAAGAGTCTCAAATTAATCGAAAAACATATTGACGAGTACACAGAGAATATGGATAATGAAACTCAAGATACACAAACAGAAGGAGAGTAACTATGAGCATAAATAAAATGACAGCAGACCAAAAGATGAATCTTCTACTTCTTAAAGACTTCATCAAGTCAATTGACCCTATTAATTTCGATATGGGTACATACTGTGAAGTAGAGTCAGACAATGAAATTGTTATGGAAACCCTAGGTGATTATGTAACTGAAGACGATGCATCTTATGGTGGTAGTCTTCAACTTACACCATTCTTACTACAGAAATTACAGGAAAAGACTAACCCTCATACCTGTGGTAGTCATATGTGTCTTATGGGATGGTCTTACAGTGTACCAGAACTACAAAAGAAACTATCTAAAGACCGTTATAGATCATGGTCTGATGTGAGTGAAGAACTATTCGGAACACATGATAGTGATGGTGTAGGAGTAGGTAAATATCTATTCGGAGTAGATTGGGAAGCTGGTATAACCCCTGAAGGTAACTCTACCAATACAATTGAACATGCTCTATACCGTATTGACAGAGTATTAGCAGCAGTAACAGATGAAGACTATAAGGCTCTTAGACAAGAGTATACAGACCTAACATAACAACCAAGTAAACCATAAAGCCTATAGGAGAAATCTTATAGGCTTATTTTATGTATACTGACAATATAATGACAGTATACAAACAGATTATTAAAGGTATAGTGACAGTATATTGACAATAATCTATGGCGAGGAATTAGAATAAGTTATTAAATAAACTATTCAATAAAGGATACCGGAGGAAGACGAAGGAGGTATCCAAGAAAGGGAAACTAATAGGAACCTAACAGTATACAAACAATATACTAACAATAATTCTACAGATTATTATATAGTATATATGGTTAGTATGTAATACTATTATATAGGGTATTATTCCTGCGGAGCGTATAATTTATTTTAACATGGAAATTCCAGTTTGTCAATAGCCAAACTTCATTTCTTTTCTAATTTCCTTCGGAAATGTAGAAATTCTCTGCTTAATAATAACAGGGCAACGTGTAAGGCATAACAGGGCAGAAGAAAAAGGTCGGCAGGCTTTACTTTAAGGGCGGCAGGGGCTTCTGTGAGGCTGTCTGAGAAGACTTGGACTTTGGCTAGAGGCATTGTACCAGTTGAGATAGAGCATCATTGTAGGGCTTCTGAGAGCGTCCTAAAGCTATAGTAGAAAATGATCTAAAAAGTAGGCTATAATGCTCCCCGCGACATATATACATCTGATAGTCTATTTTTAGGGTGAATAACACTCGTATCTGTCATAATCTGTATGAATACACTCAAGAATGTTTATTTGTTAGGCTCGGCAATTTCCATGCCAAGGTCTCGACAGATTTTCACATATAATTTCTAGGTCTCGATAGATTTTTACAAGGTCTCGACAGATTTTCACATAGAGGGAGAGATTTTTGTGGAGAGATTACCAGATAGGATAAGATATGCGGAGAATACTTCTTTAGTAAATCACTGGGTTTTTATACAGTACTATAGATAGCAACCTAATAGGTCAGCAATGCATCTAAATTTTCATTCAGGCAGGAGCGGTGATTGTCTCGTCCGTCGAAACAGACCACTCCCTAGAAGTCAAGTGTTTTATTTAAAATTCCTCAATAAGATTACCTCTCTAATCTTTGACTATGCACATAGAATAGCACAACCAGAATTAATGTCAATTGTTTTTCGCTATACTGAATAGAAAATCGATAGTTATTTTTGTATTGACTCATAGCTTGTCAATAGTGTAAAATTCCGAGGGTGGGTAAGGGGTTACCCTGAAATTTCTATATGCAAATCTAAATGAGAATAGTTATCAGAACTATTAGCAATGGCTTATCGTTCGCATTACCTAACAATCGCGCAGGTTCGGTGTTTATCTCCTACCTTGTGTTTCGCAGCCTGTACAAACAATTATACAGACTTCAAAGATAAATACAAGAGGTTGCAATAAAAATTTTTATGTGTTACTCGCGCCTGTGTACGCGATTAGAAGGAAGCGAGAAAAATAATTGAAAATAATGCTTGCAATGATGTTTGTGTGTGCTAATATGTAATCACAGTCAAGGGCAACGCAGCCCATAGCCAAAAAGGTGCTAGATATGAAATATGCAGGCGACAAAAAATCATTCGTTATCCCCAAACAAGCTTTCCAAAAATTTCGCCGTGATTTAATTGCTCAGGGTGTGCCAGTGAAACCGACTGTTGACGGTAACGGATATGAGGCAAAAACAAAGAATGATCTGTTAGTATTGAAAGCAATGCGCGGCAATGCTGGCTATCTGGTAACGATTGTAAAGGATTTACTTAAATAAAGTGTTGACATGGCCCACGGAAGGGCCTACACTGTAACCACAGTCAAAGAGAAAAGGGCAACGCCATGAAATCCGAATTCTCAGCAAACCAGATTTTCGCTCTTGAAGCTCAAAAGGAAGAAGTAGAAGCAAAAATCAGAAATCATGTTGGAATTGTTCCCGCATCATGGTATGATGAATTGGACGCAATCGAAATTAAACTTGTAAAGGTGTAATGAGAATGATTACCACAACAAGCTTGACTCATCCCACAGTAGCCAACAAGCTCCGCGTTGCATGCTTCAATGTATTGCGTAAAGGCTACAGCGTTGACCACGTTAGAAACAGTCAGGGAAGGGCCTATATCGCTGTAAGAAAGGATCGCGGTTTTCTAGTATTCACAGACCGCGACAATAACGAAATTACCAGAAAGGTAGCAAAAACACTTAAACGTAATAAGGTGAAGTTCTCATGATCATATATTACTCTAGCCGTAGCAAGGCGCGTTCCAATAGAGGCAACAAGGGTACAGTAGTTGATTGCAAATCAAATCCAAGTGTTAATGGTTCTCGTTGGGGAGTAAAAACCAAATGAAAAACAATCTCAATAAGCAAGAGAAGAAACAGCATAAAGAATTCCGTAAGTCAAGAAAAAATTCACGCGGTAAACAATGGAGTCCAGCGGCATGATGAGATCAATTCGCATTACCAAACGACTCATCCGAGCTAACATAAATAAAGCTGAAGGTCAACAAAAAGTTCACTGGCAAGAAAAATGGAACGACCTAGCAGAATTTGAAAGGGAAAGCAAGACAGACAGATAATAAAATAAATATTGAAGGGGCCTTGACTGGCCCTTTCTTTTTGTGTAGTCTATAAGTGTAGGCTGCGAAAAACGAAGCAGGAGACAAACACCACACCTGCATGAAATTTGACCAACAAGCAACTATCGTGCCATGTGCATTATGCAACTAAATTTCTTCAATGTTTTCAGTTACTTACACAGAACGAATTTTAGAGGCATACCCTAGGCCCTAGTATTGATCAGACCTAAAAGCTTATACAGGCGTTCTCAGAGCCTTCTAGAAGCATGATAAATATACAGTGTATAAGTTACTGAAAATAAACGAGAAAAATAATTCAAAATTTTTTTTTTAAAAATCGCTTGCATACTCTGACCAGTTTGCTATTATGAACCCATCGAAAGGCAATCAAGCCAACCACGAAAAAGGTGCTAAAATGACAGATTCAAATATGATTATCCGCGTTTCTGGTATCAATGTTGAAAATGACTTGACTTTCTATTCAATCCTTTCTGATCACGGTTTTAGTGGTAGCGGCTCTTTTGTCGAGTCTACTGTGTGGGAAGATGCAGATAACAACAATTGCCCTCATGCGCGCGCATTGATTGCCGCACTTGTTATTGAAGGATTCGATGTTAAAGTCGAGCCTTTTAATTTCAATTAAGGCATTGACATTTAAAACGGGGCCTGTAAAATAGGCCCTACATTAAACAAACAAGCCAACAGGTGACTTATGCAAGCTTTCCGTTTTCACGTAACCCGCGTATCTGCTAACGCCAAAACAGGCCCTATTCCTGTAACCACTACTAGCGAGAATTCCTGTCCAACTACTTGCCCATTGTATGATAGCGGCTGCTATGCTAAGGCAGGCCCATTAGCTTTACATTGGAGAAAAGTTAGCGATGCTAACGAAAAACGTTCGATTGACTTTGATCAGTTTTTGAGCGAAATCAAAGCATTGCCAAAAGGTCAATTGTGGCGGCATAACCAAGCCGGTGATTTACCGCACGTTCATGGCTACATTGAAGAAAACGCTACAATGGCAATCATTAAAGCCAATAAGCATAAAAAAGGCTTTACTTATACTCACCACGTAATGAATCCGCACAACATGAAAATGGTTCAAATTGCTAACCAAAAAGGTTTTACAGTGAACCATTCGGCGGATAACGTGAGCAATGCTGTAACAGCCTATAAGGCGCTTTCAGGGATTCCAGTAGTTACCCTATTGCCACTGGATGCACCTAACGTGCAGACCGTTAGAGGCGTCAAGGTTGTCGCTTGCCCTGCTGAAAAGAGTAAGCAAGTCAATTGCGCTAACTGTGGATTATGTGCAGATTCAAATCGTTCTTATGTGATAGGCTTTCGTGTTCACGGCACACAAAAGAAATCAGCAAATATCATTGCGAAAGGTTGAAATATAGCGCCCTTGGGTTATACTGAGGGCGTATTCAATCAAACGAGGTAACAAGCATGAATAAGGTAACAGCTATCTATATCGGCAATTGCATGGACTCTGACAATGATGTTGTTCTTGTGTATGTTGGAAAAATTGTTGTACCTTTCGAGGAATACGCGGGAAATTTCAATTCAGAAACTTTTAATGATTTCAAGCAATATGTTGAAAAAACGCCGCTCGAATCCTTGTTTACAGAATCCTATAAGACTATAGGCCAAAACTATTACAATCTTGTTTCTGTTTCTGATCAACTATGAGGAAGCTAACTATGTGCGATTCTGTATATCAAGCAATTACCATGCCAGTTAATCAATGCAATCTGACGGGTGTTGAAAAGGTTATTAAGAGCGAGGTGTTAGGTCAATATCGAATAACGCTAATGCTTGACAATTTCAAACAATATAGGGTGATTCTTACAGACCGTGAAAATGGTTTAGTTGTTTCTGCTATCTTGTTTGATCAATTCAGAACGGTAAGGTTTAAATATACATTGCCAGCATATCGCTCTCAGAAGCTTACTAGACAGCTTTTTGCTTATACATGTAGTGTGACACGTAAAACTTTTAGACACAGCGACAATCTAACGACAGCGGGCGCTATGAGCATTTAAAAGCATAGCTCAAAAGGTTTAACCCGATACCCTGCTAGTTGACTTACAATTGACTAGCAGGTTTTTGTTTATCTGTAAAGATGTATCTCATAGATATTTTAAAATTCCAGAAGTCAGTCTAATCGGCCTATGTTATTTGTTAAGCACCGCAGCGTAAGAGACAGGATTTTCCCAATTTTTCTAGGCTGTACCGCAGCGTAAGAGACAGGATTTTCCCAATTTTTCTCCCCGATATTTAGGATATTTCTATATAAATCAATAACTTACTACAATCCATACCTAGATATTTTGTGGGGGTGGGGGTAATATTTCGAAGTTACTCTACGTATTACCCCGTATATAGAGTAGAACTTACCCCCAATTTACTCTAAAGCCAATGTTTCTAGGCTCAACAGTGAAGCCTTTGGATTCTAAGTCTTCCACGATGAAACTATAGATGTTATGGATAGCCATATCTAGGTCTAGGTCGTTAGTGTCTATAACTAAACCTGATTCACCCTTAGAGGCTGCTTCGTTAAGTAAATCCATGATTTGAGGGTAGACTTTTGAAGCTTCTTTGCGGGCTTCCGCCTCTTTCTCATATCTGGCTTTCTCTGAGATTTCTTTTAGAATGTCTGCTGGTGGTTGTTTATAGTCTATTGTAGTTGTAGTTAGTTCTACTAAACCGGGGCCTATGAAGGTTCTATCTCCACAGATACCTCTATAGTGGCAAGAGCCATCACAGAAGCAGGCTTTGTGTTGTGTACTCATTGTTGAATCTCCTTTAGGTGTTTACAGTGTTCTTTACAGTATCTTAGACGTTCCATGACTTCATCTATTTGTTCTGGTTCCATAGCTACAGATATTCCTTTGAAGTCTAGTATGAAGACTCCTGAACCATCTGAAAAGGCTCCTACATATAAATCGTCTTCTTTATACCTAGTCTTTAGGGGATATGCTAATACTTTTGGAAGACCGGGGATTACCTCTACCTCTACTTGTTTCATTTCCATTCACTCCTTATGTGTTTAGCTTCTTCTAAGCTTTGTGTTAATGGGAACAACATTCTCTTTAGTTCTTCATTCATTCGTATTAGATTGTACTGCATGTAGAGATTGGGGTCAAGAGAGTGATATAAATCGTTCTTATTTATTACTCTGACAACATGAACATCCCCGTAGACTAACTCTACGAGGTATCCATAAGCTACTTCACAACAGAACCATTGACGCTTCATCACTCTTTCTCCAAAGTCTCTAAGGCTTCACCTAAAGCTTTAATCAACCTATTGAACTCTTTAGGTGTAATTGTTTTAGCTTTATAAGGTGTTAGTGTAGCAACTAACATTCTATCACCTAAACTAACTTCAATGATTGTGTGTCCAGTTGTTCTGTCTTTTGAAGCTTCCCAAGTGTATTTCATTCTTTTGCCTCATTCTGTGGTCTAACACTGTATGCTTGTACAGGTATAGCTGCTGTAAGTTCATCACCATCAAAGCTGATAGTTACCTGAGAAGGACGTTTCATATTCAAGTAACCAATCATGATAGTGTAGCTATCGAATTCAACAAGGTACATATCCTCTTTTCTATCGATTTTCACACCTTTCATCCATACCTCCATAACTCAAGAAAATAGAATGTCCAGAACACACCCCCAAGAGTTAGTAAACCAATGCTAAGCAACCTAGGTACTGTGTTCATAAACGTGTCATATTCATTGTAATGCTTGGCAAGCTCCTGTTGAAAGAAGATGCCAAGGCAAGTACACATTATAGCAAGAGCTACCATAGCAAGTCAATCTCCAATTCACCATTTTCTGAGAAATAGTGGATTTGTTGTAGTGCTTCTTCAACCTCAGAGTAGTGGTCTTCACAACAGATATACTCATCATCCTCTTTAGTGACTTCACACTCCATAGAGTCTTTTGTGAAATACCAGAGGTTATCTACAAGAACTGTTCCACCATTCTCTAGGTGTTCTTTAATCTTTTGAATATCCATTAATCCTCCAAAGCTTCAATGAAGATATTGGCACCTTTTTTGACTTGAACAAACTCGCAGATAAGGTACTCACCATCACATTCAATAGTTTTACTGATAAGTTGCTTAACGAGATCAAAACCACCCTTCAGTGTCATAATATATTCAAAGCCCTGTTCGTCTTCAAAGATCATATTAGCAGAGCTACGACCTGTAATTGTGTATCTAGGTGTAAGTTTTAGTTGTCGAACCTCATGTGGATATTTAGAGGTTTTGACTTTCTCACCAGTCTGTCTTTCATAATAATTAGTTTGATCGTAACCTGTATACCACTTACCAGTGCTTTCGACAATCCAAGGTTGCCAACTACGTTTAACCAATGTCTTTAGATTTTCTCTTTTCATCTTTCATCCTCCGGTAGTCTACAACTCTCACCTTTGTCGTTCTTCTTACGAATCTTAAAGTCAGAGCTATCAAATTTATGCCAACCAAAACCCATACCACGACCATGATAGCGTAATTGCATATCATCGAATTGTGCTAGGATGTTGTTATCCTCATCATATCGGATAAGGGCTGTATGGCCTTTAAGTTTCTCAATATCACCTACATAGGTGCCTACAGTTATCCTTTTAGCCATTAATCCTCCTTTAACATGCTCTCAAGGACTTCCACTAGGCTTCCCCCACCATTGTAGTGCATTGTGTGAAAATGAATAGTACCATAAAAGTCTATGTGGTAATCTGCAAAGAACGAACAATCCTGATCTGACTTTACTTCGTAGTTTACTTTGAAAATTCTCTGACCAACCCTAATCAAACTTCTATCTGAAAGCCAGTCAGAGAATTCACATTCATCCATACCACCTATATAGTCTGGTACAGAGCCTACGTAGTTTAAGGTTCCTTTATTTCTTTCTAATGAACTCATCCTCTACCTCCAATTTCGTGCATATCTGGTGCGTGAATTTCAAGATTACTTGCGTAATTGATAACATCTTCCTGTGTCCAGAATCTCCACTCACCTAGACGTTCTTTAGCTCCATCCAGACCAACATCAATAGACTTACCGAAGTTGTGAAGTGTTCCATGACAATGCCCGTGAAGCTGAATGCTACCTCTGTGAGATTGGTTCCATACTACCATAGGGTAGTGACACATGACAATCTTAATCTTGTTGTATTTAATTTCCTTAACCTTATCGAGACTGAAGATGTGACCAGAATCTAGAAGATCAACCATCAGTTTCTTGGGGTCATGATTACCTTGAACACAGCGGATAGTTCCATTAAGTTGCTCAAGAACTTCTCGACACTTGCCAGCCTTATTAGCACCAACAAAGAAGAAATCTCCTAGGTGCCATACAGTGTCCTTTGGGCCTACTTGCTTGTTCCAGATTTCAATAAGCTTGTCTGTGTTTTCCTCGAAAGTCCAAGGTCTGTTAGCGAAATCGCAGATATTCTTATGAAAGAAATGCAAGTCGCTTGTGAAAAATACTCCTGACATAGTTAACCTCCATTTACAAATTCTTTTAATTCTTCGTATGCATCTTCATTCTTAAGATTGAATACAGGTATATAAAAATATTCAGCAATTCTGATAGCTTGGCCTGTGCCGCCTGAATCTTTACCATCTTTTGTCCAGCATACCACAAACTCTACAGGTGTGTCACCATCTTGTCCTAAGATTTGCATGGCATTTCTACACATTAGTCTTTTACCATAATCTTTAAGATTGTGTGGTGCTGGATGGAAGTATTCCGTAAATACATGAGTCCATCTAGGAAGATCGTCGTTAGCTATAAAGATTTCCTTCAATGCTCTAGGAATACCTTTTTCAAAAGCACTGTCAGCACCTTTAGCACCGCCTGAGCGAAGCTTGTAGCCCTTTTTCATAAGACCTCTACCAATCCTAGTCATAAGCCTTAAAACATCATCAGGAGTCTCTCTCGCGCCCACACCACAGTAAAAATTATTACTCATCTTTAAACCTCCTACCTATAAGTTTACAGGTTTTAATAAAACAATCTAAATTGAAGTCGTTTTTCATTCGATTAACGTAGTATGCACACCAAACAACATTACCTTTTGTATATCCAAGTTTTGGATCAACCCTGTCAACTGACGGTGTAAGGTGGTGTGGGGTTGTTCCACAATCAGATATATTTTCAAAAGAAATCTCGTCACCTGTATAGAAGCAAAAACCTCCTTGAGACTCAAACAATTCAATAAGATAATCTGAGTCCAAGTCAAAAGGAACACCACACTCCTGTGCTCTATACTTGTAGGATGTTAGTTTACTTTTTATAAACAACTTCGGATTTTTTCTATTTTTAGCCGTTCTAACTCTGTTTATCTTATTCGCACAATTTTTACAGTTTACATTCCAAGAAATACCACTTTTTGTTTTCTTTTTAATATGAAAGTTGTCAGATATTCCCTTAAAAATAACTCCACAAGAACTGCACATCCTCTTGTCTTTTGGGTGTAGTTTATATCTATTTAAGGTGCGTAACTCTAGCGGTGTCATTTCAAGTCCTCCTAAAAACAGAATATTCTATTCCAAGTTCCTCAAGGTACTCTATAGTATCGTTTAAATTCCAACGAGAGGCAAATTGAGGGTCTGGTTCTTCAAAACACACTTTTGCAATACCGTATTGATTCATAATTGCACAACAGTGTAAACATGGTGGTTTTGTTACGTAAATTATGGCATCACGAACATCTGCGGCACAATTCATTAGGCAATTGTGTTCTGCATGTATAACCATCTTATACTTTTTCTCACGAATGTTCAAGCGTTGATCATCTTTTGTATTCCGGCTGAACCCATTAAACCCAATCCCCAAAACTCTATTGCATTTATCGACGCACACGACCCCTATTTTAGTGGATGGATCTTTCGAGAATGAAGCCACAAAGGTTGCCATTTGCATAAACCTAATATCCCATTTATTCATCGTGCATTTACCTCCCTACCAATTGGTTCAAGACCCATGAAGCGAATCTTGTAAAATCCTTTCCCATAAACTTCGTCAATAATGGCCTGTGCCTTAGCCCTCTCCCGAATTTTGACAAAAATATAGTGGCCGAAAGCATCGATCACGTAATAACGCGAAGGAGGCGTTCTAGCCACTTGAACTTCGTCCTGAAACTTGACGACAAATTTTTCATGCTGGTTCTGCACTTGTTTCCGATAAAACTCTTTTAGATTCTGATCAATCATCACGACCTCCTGACATAACCCATTCGTCATTTACACGACGACTTTTCATATCGTATCTGACGAAATATGTCTTAACACGATTACCCTCTTGTTTAGCGCACTTCCTGAACATATAGATAAAATCTCCCATCTTGTATGCTTCGAAAGCTTGATCTACTTCAGGGATGTGAAGGGCTGCGGAATACAGCCCCTTAATCTTAACTGAATTAGGATTCTTCGCTATCCTCACAAACTTGTGGACACTGATCTGTTTCTTCCAACTCGGATTCTTCATTAAGTAATTCCTCCTGCTCTTTGGTTCTAACTTCGATTACAGTGTCTAGCCTATCAAGAATTTCCTTCTGTGTAAAGTGATAATCTTTACCTTCCAAGACAAGCTCAATTTCTTCTTCAGTTAGGAAGCCTTCGTAGACCTCTTTAACAACCTCCCTGAACATAGATTCTGTGTGTTTAACCCTAGAAGCTACCTCGTGGCTCTTACCCATAGTGCCATAAGATGCGTTGTGAATCATCATTTCACCATAAGGCTGTACCTGCCATTGGTTACAAGTCAAGAAGATCATTGTAGCGGCACTGGCGCACTCCTGTTCAATTACACCAACAACACCACCCTTACACTCACGAATAGCATTCATAATCTGCGCTGCAATGTCGAATCGACCACCACCAGAATTGATACGGATAATCACTGTATCATGTTCTTCAGCACCACGAAGTAGTGTGCAAAGAGGTCTAGCCATATCGAAGTCTTCTAGTAAATAATCTAGGTAGTACTCATAAACCTTACTAGTAATCTCGGAGGCTACGAAAGCCCTTGGCATTAGTGCATTACCACCACTGTCATTACCTTCAAAGTATACTGCTTCCATTACTTACCTCCTATCTCATCGAAAATTTTAACAAATTGTGCTGTAATACCTGAGCGAACAACATCATCAGGCCCAAATTCAACTACGTCAGCACCATGTACGTTGTATTTGAAAATGATTCTTGTGATGAAGTCAAGACCATTCTCACCTTTGATATCAGTCTGTGCGGGGTCACCACACAAAATCAACTGACAATTCTCACCAATCCTTGTAACGATTGATTTCATTTCTTCTTTGGTTGTGTTCTGAGCCTCATCGATGATCAATACACAATCCTCGAAGCTCATACCACGGATAGCTTCCATAGGTTGAATAGCAATTCTACCCTGACGTAGACGAGAGTTGTAATCATTCTCACCTAACTTGTTTGAAAGCACCTTAAGCATTGGCTTTAGATACGGCTCAAGCTTCTCATGAACTGTACCCGGAAAGAATCCACTAGAGCGTCCCATAGCCACGTAGGGGCGTGAGAGAACAACACTATCGACCTCACCCTTGACTAATCTGTTTGCTGCATGAGAAGCAGCCACAAACGTCTTACCAGTACCTGCACTTCCTGTACCAACAATCAAAATCTTGCGTTGCAAAGCTGCCAAGTAAAGTTTCTGGCTGTTAGTCTTAGCAACGATTGGTTGTGCTTTTTCTTGACGTTCCTGTTCGAACTTCGGATTCTTTTTTCTAGCCATATTAAGCCTCTCCTTCCTGTTCCACCAGTAGCTTCAGTGTTTCAAAAATTCTCTTGTCAACAACACGAAGGCTATCAGCTAAAGCGTCTTGGTATCTTTTGTAAATATCTGTGTCAATTAGTTTGAGGAAGAAAATTAATTCTTGCTCAGAAATATGCTCAAGCATGATTTCCAAACACTTATCAACATCCTCATCCGTAACACACTGCTTAGACACATCGTAAGCTAGAGTCTCATCTTTGCTGTGATGGTACAAGTTACTCTGAACTACAGTCTCTAAGGTTTCTCTAATCGATTGCTTGAGCATATTGAACCTCAATTACTTAGATGATTTTCTACGTGTACGACGAGCAGGCTTTTCCTCTGTAGTCTCTACAGGAGCCTCAGTAGTGCCTTCCTCTGGCTCTTTCGGAGCCTCTACAGGTTTTTCTGTAGCACCACTTGACTTCTCTACGTCACACGTATACAATCCCGGCCCCCAAGATTGAGGGTAACCAGCGTTGGTTTCACTAATCTGGTAACCTTCTTGCACCTTCTCGACAATCTTATCGATAAAGTCTTTTAGGTTGTAACCAGTGATCTTTTCAATTTGTTTACTCATAAATTTCTCCTTTGTTGTTAGTGGGATTTCTCAACCACATGAATAAGTTTAGCACAAGAAGGCGAAAAGTCAATAGTTAAAATTTATACAACGCTGTAAGTTGCTGATACTTATAGATATTCTAAAAAAGTTTATTTTTAGGGGTTGACAACGGTGGAAACCGTGGTATGCTGTATTTACAAATTAATTATAATTATTCTATAAATTATTCTATAGAATAACTATTTCTAGTATTCTATTAGTCTTCTATTACTATAATTCTTATTCTATAGAATACTTATAAATTAACTATAGGTATATTATGGCAAGATGCAAAGCATGCGATACTCCGTTCTCAGAGTCAGACTTCTCTGATCAACATCAGGAGTTGTGTTCTTACTGTAGATTTGTTTCAGACAATCCAAATTACCTCTCTCAGAGGGAGTATCAGTTTGAATCTATTACAGAAGTTCCAATTTATGCAGAAAATTATGAAAACACTATTGACAAATCATAATTTTATGGTAAACTATTAGTACAGTTAAAGATTTAAGAGGTTTAAATGTCTGATTCAACTAAGTTTAAACCGGGACAGTCTGGTAATCCTAAAGGGCGACCTTCAGGAACTAAGAAAACAGCCAGACAGCTTGGTGCTGATAAGTTAAAGAAATTGCTGAAGGCACTTGAAGGTTACGCTGATGATGCTATACTGACTGCTGCTAATATTATGCAGGACGAAGAAGCGTCTCAAGCTACAAGGCTTAAAGCTGCAATGACACTATTGCAAAAGTATACAGAGATAACCGGAGAGGTCTATTTCAATCAACTTCCGAAAGATGAGGAAAAATCTAAAGGGGGTTCTGATGAAGACCCCGAGGAAGAAGAAGATGATGGAACTCAGAAGGGTAAACTCGCTTTCTTCTCTAAGTAAAAATAATTCTAACTTTTTTCCTCCCTCCTGTTGACAATAAGTAAGAATTGAGGTTTAATAGCCTCACTGACATCGCAACGGTGTCACAAAGAATACCAGCGGGTCTGGTATCTTAGCCTTCTCCCGAGGCATTTGTTAGGTGGTTCTGATTCTGTAAGGTAATTGAGATTTCTCCCCACCTAACATCTTATTTTACAAACGGTGCGTGGTGTAATTGGCTGCACATCAGGCTTTTAACCTGACTGGTGAGAGTTCGAGTCTCTCCGCACCGACCATTGTTCCATAGTTCAATTGGTAGAACGCTCGGCTGATAACCGTGTAATACAGGTTCGAGTCCTGTTGGAACAACCATTCTAAAGAATTTTGTTGACAGAGTTCTTCAGAATGATTAATATAGCCCTGCGGGTGGATTCCCCGACTCCGGCCTACGAAGCTGGAAGGCTAGGTTCGATTCCTAGTAGGGCTGCCAAATTATTTACTCGTCTGGCAGAGCGGCAGATGCACTACTCTTACAAAGTAGATTAGGTAGGTTCGATTCCTACGGCGAGTACCAAGTTTTGGGCTGATAGTAGCAATTGGTAAAATCTCAGGCTTGCACCTTGAAGTTCCGGGTTCGAATCCCGGTCGGTCCACCATATTAAAAAGTACAGGTAGTCAAACTTAATGACAAGTCGCTCTTGATCTTAGGCATCTATGGTGATAAACTATATCCACTACCTACAACTGTAGTGCCGAGGCTCGCAACCCAGGTGTTGCAGTAAATCTACAAATAAGTTTGATATTTTGTAGATTAACCTTATTTAAGGGTCTATAGCTTATTGGTAAAAGCCACCGACTCATAATCGGTTGAATCAGGTTCGATTCCTTTTAGACCCACCAATTAATCTCCCGGTAGCTCAATGGACTAGAGCAAAAGGTTTCTACCCTTTAGGTTGGGGGTTCGAGTCCCTCTCGGGAGGCCAAATAAAGGTTGACAAATGCTAGTAACTGCTTTAATATTGCTCGTAGCATTTATGATATTACCAGCAGCACTTGGAACATTAGTTTTGTTTCATACTCTGGTTAGAAAGAAAAGTCCCCCAGTGGATGAGTCAAATAGAATCAACCATTTCAGATTAGTCTGGTTTGCGTTGACAAGGGAAGATAAGTTTGTTAAGCTCTTTCCGTGGCTCTCAAAAGATGAGTGGGACAATTTAAATAAATAATTAAGGAGGATCAACTAATGGTTGACATAGAAGAAGTAAAAGAGTATATTCGTAATAGCTCAGACCAATCTAGTGTCTACATTGGTTGTGACTCAAAACGATTTGGTCGAAAGAATAAAAGATTTGTTGCATACGCTTGCGTAGTTCTGATACACTTAGACAGTAAGCATGGAGCTAAGATGTTTAGCTTCAAACGAATCGAAAGAGATTTTGGACAACTAAGACAAAGAATGGTTAATGAAGCTATTTTCGCTTGTGAAATTGGTTACGAGTTGAAAGAAGCTTGCGGTGATAGAACATTTGAAATTCACCTTGACATTAACCCTGACAAGAAACATGCTTCTTCTGTTGCATTGAAAGAAGCCTCTGGTATGGTCTTAGGTATGTTCGGTGAAAATCCAAAGGTTAAGCCTGAAGCGTTTGCCGCTTCTACCGCAGCAGATAAATTAGTCTGCGAATATGGTGGAAGAAAGAATTTTAAAAAATTCCTTGACAAACTGAAAAACGGTGTTAAACTAGAGGATATGAAATAAAGAATTAAGGCTGCTTTCAGCAACTTACAAAACTTCTAACCATTAATCTAGAACTTAAGTAATGCAGCCTGTTAAAAATTTGGATGAGTACAGCAACTAAACTCAAATACTTTCTGTAAAAAAGTCCCTAACGGTTCGACTCCGGTTGCCTCGTAAGTGGTGGTCACGGGAAAGAGGCATTCTCATCCAGTATCTATTTTAAAAGTTTTAAACTCCCTCTGGCGTAGTGGTAGCGTGTGTGGTTTGGGGCCATAAGGTGAAGGTTCGATTCCTTCGGGGGAGACCAATTTTGGGGCAAGCGCAGAGACGGGTCGGCTGCATCGGACTGTAAATCCGATACCTTTGGTTTTCTAGGTTCGAATCCTAGTTGTCCCACCAATTTTAGGATGCTTACAGCAAACATATTATATACTTTTCTATTGGAAGAAAACTAAGTAAATAATGCATCCTTATTTTATTAATGTTGGCGTGGCTGAATGGTCTTAGGCACTTGGCTGCAACCCTTGTCATGCAGGTTCGAATCCTGTCGCCAACTCCAAAGTTTTGCCTTGCGAAGCATTTATCTGGATGATGTCGGCCTTTGTAACGCCGGGAATAGAGTTCGATTCTCTGCCAAGGCACCAATTTAGGAGGTTTTTTTGAAAAATTGTACAAGATGTTTAGAAGAAAAACCTCTATCAGAGTATTATACAAAAGGTAATAGACTACACTCTGAATGTAAGACTTGCTTCATTAAAAGAAAAATTGAAGAAAGACAAGTTAAAAAAGCTTACATAAGGCAATTAGCTGGTAGTCAGTGTACATTATGTGGTTACGATAGGTGTACAGACGCTTTAGAGTTACATCACAGAGACCCAACAAAGAAAGAATTCAGAGTCTCTGGTATGTGGAGTTTCTCTAAAGAGAGGATTAAAAAAGAGGTTGAAAAGTGTGTTCTACTATGTTCTAATTGTCATAGAGAAGTTCACGCAGGAATCTCTAAAGTTTAAATGGCGTCGTAGTTTAATGGTGAGAATACCGGGCCTTCAACCCGAGTGATGACGGTTCGAATCCGTTCGACGCTACCAATTTAATGCGGCTGTAGCTCAACTGGTAGAGCACTACCCTGTCAAGGTAGAAGGTGCGGGTTCGACTCCCGTTAGTCGCGCCACTTTTGTTGCGGTGTAGCTCAATTGGCAGAGCGCGTGACTTTGACTCACGAGGTTGAGAGTTCGAACCTCTCCACCGTTTCCATTTAGAGTATTCTTTGTGGTGTACTTAGTTTAACTGGACAAAAACTCTCGGATGTGACCCGAGCAGATGCGAGTTCGAATCTCGTAGTACACCCCAAAGAGTATTTCGCGGAGTTGGTATAACGGTATTATTTCGGTCTTCCAAACCGTAAGATTAGGGTTCGAATCCCTAACTCCGCACCAATTTTATTCCGGTATAGCAATCAAGGTGAATGCAACTCGCTGTTAACGAGTATGGAGGCAGGTTCGATGCCTGCTACCGGAGCCAATTTGACGCAGAGTGGACTGGAGGCGGTTCCAGCTTGGTCTCATAAGCCAAATTACGCGGGTTCGAGTCCCGCCTCTGCAACCAATTTAAAGATTGTCAGGTAGCTCCTGAATGAACTGAGGATTTGCAGGAGACCCTCAGAGAGATTAACAAAAAATCCTGCCCAATTTCATTAGTCAGTTTATTTAGAATGATTCGGAAAGAGTCCGTATGAACTGAGGGCGACACCTGCCTACTGATAGCCCTGATCAGGTGAATGGGTTAGTGGTGTGACTCGTGCAGGAGAGAACTGCACTCGATTCTAAAAAGTTTTCTTAGAGAGTTTTTCAGAATACTGGAGCTTTGGTAGATGTGGTCACTACGTCTGTTTGAAGCACAGAAGAACACGGTTCGATTCCGTGAGGCTCCACCAAAATTCGGAAGATAATCCTACAAGGTTGTAGGGAACGCCTGCTAAGCGTGTCGCATTGTGATGAACAGTGTCTGGATCGTTACCAGTATCTTCCTCCAATTTTATGCTCAGGTGCGCTAATTGGCAAAGCGGTAAGATTTAGAATCTTATGAGTGTGGGTTCGACTCCCACCCTGAGTACCATTTTAATGCTGGTGTGGCCTAATTGGCATAGGCGGCTCTCTCAAAAGGAGTGACATTTGTCGGTTCGACTCCGACCACCAGTACCAGAACAAAGGATAATTTATAAGTATCTTTGAAAAACGTCAAAAAGAAAAAGACGAAAAACGTATGTCTGACTATAAGAATCCAGACTACGCTAAAGGTATGGAAGAATTATTCAAACTTGTTCGTGAAGGTAAAATACAAGTACCTCAAAGAGCAAGATTAAAGTTTTAATGGAAGGTAGCGGCTCGTGGGAGCCAATCGGTCTTGAAAACCGACATGCCAGTGGAAACGCTGTCAGTTCGACTCTGATTCCTTCCTCCAATTCTATGCAGGACGATCTGGTGATCAAGCGAGATTCCAAACCTTGCTAGTAGGGTTCGATACCTTAGTTCTGTGCCATGCTCCGGTACGCTAATTGGCAAAGCGGGGAGATTTAAAATCTCTTGATTGTGAGTTCGACTCTCACTCGGAGTACCAAATTATTTTAATTAATTTCACTTCAACCCCTTGACAAATAGAAAATATCATGTAAAATATTAGTATATTCTATTTGTTCATTTCTGAGGAAATAGTATGTCAGACAAAATAGGCCCTGCCAGTCCAAGGCAAGAAGACTTCCTATTGAGCGAAGCTGACATTACAGTATTTGGTGGAGCAGCCGGTTCAGGTAAGTCTTTCGTAGGTTTAATGACTCCACTTCTTTTCGTAGATGATCCATTCTTTCGTGGTGTAATTTTCCGTAGAACAATGCCAGAGATTACTGCTGGTGGTGGTCTGTGGGATACTGCACAACACATGTATAAACAATTTGATAAGAATGTAAAGTTCAGAGAAAAGGACAAGGTAGTAGTTTTCCCTTCAGGCGCTCAGATTAAATTCTCACACCTTGAAATGGAAAAAGACAAGTATTCGCATCAGGGTGCACAGTACAGCTTCGTTCTCTTTGATGAGGGTACTCACTTCTCTGAAACTATGATTGATTACTTGCGTTCTCGTCTTCGTGCTCCGAAGTCAAAATACAAAACTCAAATGAAGATCACTTGTAACCCCGACTACGATAGTTTCTTACGTAAGTGGGTAGAGTGGTATCTAGACCCAGAAACAGGCATCCCAGACCCCGAGAAGGCTGGTGTCATGCGTTACTTTGTTCGTAACGGTGAAGAACTTGTTTGGGCAGATACTAGAGAAGAACTTGAAGAAATATATGGAGGCGGGCCTGAAAGTGGTATCGTTTCTTTTGTATTTCACCCTGCAACAATTTATGACAACCCGCCTCTAATGGAGGCCGATCCTAGCTACGTATCTCGTCTTAAATCACTTACTCGTGTTGAGAAAGAGAGACTTCTTTACGGTTCTTGGTATGCAAGACCTGAAGAATCTGGTTACTGGAAAAAAGAATGGGTTTCATTTATCCCACAAAAACCTCTTAAAGTTAAAAAGAGAGTTAGAGCATGGGATATTTCTGGTAGTATTCCTTCTGAAACTTATCCCAACCCCGACTGGACGGTTGGCGTTCTGATGAGCCTAGATCAAGATAACAACTATATCGTTGAAGATGTATGTAGATTCCGTGATCGATTCCAAGGTGTGTTCCAGCAAATTGTAAAATGTGCCAAAGAAGATGGTGTAGATACTCAGATTATCATTCCTGCTGACCCCGGTGCTGCTGGTAAAGCTTACGCTCAACAACTTGTAAGAGACTTGGCAGACTTAGGGTTCTATTCAAAGATCAAACAAACAAACCAAAACAAGCTTACACGCTTTGCTCCTTATGCTTCTGTATCTGAAGCTGGTTTTGTTAAGATCGTACAAGCTCCTTGGAATGATACCTACGTAGATGAATTGGAAGCATTTGATGGGGATAGAAACAGGAAGGACGACCAAGTTGACGCATCATCTGATGCTTATTGGGCTTTGACTCAGGCTATTACATTACCTGACTTTAAGTTACCAAGCTTTACACAGTCCAACCCATTCACACTAACTTATACTTGAGGGATATATGGCAGAAGAAAAATTGAATTTACAATCTGGCGATGCAACACCCCCAAGACTTAGAATGGGTGAAATGTCCACTGTAGGTCTTAAAGTAAGTAATGACCGTATCTACGAGGAAATGAAGAAAGAACTTCGTTGGCCTGCTGTAGTCACTACTTACAAGCAAATGGGCTACGATGCCACAATTGCTGCTGCTCTTGAACTATTTGAAATGATGATAGCAAGAGTAGAATGGGAAGTCAAGCCTCCTAAAGACGCTACTGAAGACCAGAAGAAAAAAGCAAGATTCATTGAACAGTGTAAAGATGATATGGAGCATACTTGGATGAACTTCATTCAAGAAGTTACCAGCTTCCTTACATACGGCTTCAGCGTCCATGAGAAGGTCTACAGACGCCGTTTGAAAGATCAAGGGTCTAAGTACAGCGATGGTCTAATCGGCTGGAGGAAGCTCCCTGTACGCTCTCAGGACACTATCGAGAAGTTCTTGTTCTCTGAAGATGGTCGAGAGGTAATCGGAGTCGAGCAAGACCTTTCTGCAAGTTATGATCTACAACGATTCAGAAACATTCTTACAAACTCAAATAAGATTGAGATTCCACGTAAGAAGTTCCTACTATTCAGAACTAACCCTAAGCGAAACAATCCAGAAGGTAACAGCCCTCTGAAGAAAGCTTATTTCGCTTGGAAGTACAGAAGTATCATTGAAGAACAAGAGGCTATTGGTATCAGCCGTGATATGGTTGGTATGCCAGTTATTAAGATTCCGCCTCGCTATATGTCAGAAGACGCTACTCCTGAAGAAAAAGCGATCTACGAGCATTACCAGAAAATCATTCGTAACATTCATCATAACGAACAAGCTGGTATCGTTCTTCCACAAGCTCACGACCCTGAATCAAGACAACCTCTTTTCGACTTTGAATTGATGGGTGTTCAAGGTGGTAAGCAATATGATACTGATACTATCATTAAGCGTTGGGATAATAAAATCCTTACTTTGCTTTTTGCTGACTTCCTTAAAATGGGTCAAGACCAAGTAGGTTCTTTTGCTCTTGCTGGTGAAAAGACTAGCCTCATGTCTATGGCTATTGAAGCAAGACTTAGAGAAATCTCTGACGTTCTAAACAATGACTTGATTCCTCAAACATTCGCATTGAATGGATGGGACGACACTGATCTTCCACAATTCCAATTTGGTGATCTTACTGAAGTCGATCTTGAAGAATTCTCTAAAGCAATTCAACGTATCTTCTCTGTTAACGCTATTGAAGCTGACAGACCTGTTATGAACAAGATCAGAACAGTTGCTTTCGGTGTTGACCCTAAGCCTGACGACGAAGCTATCGATAAAGATGCCTTGCCTAAGCAAGAGTCGAGATCAGGTGATGGAATGGCTGCTGGTAGTGGTAATGGAACTTCTACAAGTGCTGCCTCTACCGACAACTCATCTAACAATGCAGATAATACGGGGTAACAACATATATGGATAATGCAAAATTTCTGGAGGGTTTAACAGCCCTCCTGCAAAAATGTTTTGGAGAAGCTGAAGAAGGCCCTCGCCACGAAGAATCAACAGAATCTAAAGATGGCATTCCAGTCTCTAAAGCTCTCGATGAAGAACTTAAGCAAGCGACTTTCCTAGTTCTTGCTCCTGATGAAGTAGACCTTCATGGTGATGTTTACGATGCCGATGAAATTCGTAAAGCTTGCCACAATTTCCAAGTCCACTGCCGAAAAGCAAACCTTTTCCACGCAACTGAGACAGACCTAGCAACTATTGTTGAATCTTATATTGCTCCTTCCGACTTTTATCTTGGAGAACAGTTTATCGCAAAAGGTAGCTGGTTGCAAGTTTGGCAAGTAGAGGATGATGAGATTTGGGATTATATCAAGAAAGGTGAAATCAATGGTGTTAGCATTGGTTGTGCCGCTAACTATGAGGTTTTAGAAGATAATGACTAAGGCTAAACGCAGACTTAAGAATTTTAACTTCGAAGCTGACGGTTCTCACGTAGCTCTTGTCGGTAAGCATCAAGGTGGCCCTGCTAATGGTTATACCACATTGATTACCAAGTCTACTGAAGGAATCCCACAAGCATTCGTTGAAAAAGCGGATATGGTCAGAGTAACAATGACCATTCAAGAATTTCTGAGAAGGTTCTTCGGACTATACTACGAAGATGCAGAGATTCTTGCTCGTATCCTTGGTTATGATACCGAAATGGAAGATAACGATGTTACTTCCTATGAGGAATATATCCAATCAAAAATTGATTCTGTGGAGATTATGAAATCTCTATTTAAAGCAGAAGATATGACCAAGGCTCTCTCAGAAGTAACCGAAGAACAATTCGACAAACTTCTACAAGATCAACTTATGATCGAAAAAGCTATGTCCTCAGAGGGTGAACCTCAAGAGGGCGTTTCTAAACAAAACGTAAATAAAACCAAAGAGGACGTAACTCCGATGGATGAAAATAAAGATATGATTCAAAAATCAGAAGTTGAATCACTTATCGAGAAAGCCGTTAGCGAACTTAAGACTGATCTTCAGAAAGCTAACGAAACTATCGAAACTTATAAAGCAAAAGAAGCAGAGCGTGTTGCTGAAACTCGTAAAGCACTTTTGAAAGATGCTGTTAAAGATGAAGAAAAAGCTGAGAAGCTGTTTAAGTCTTTTGAAGGCATGAGCGATGAGTCTTTCGCTGAAGCTGTTGATACTCTTAAAGCAATGTCTGCTGCTGCTGATGCAGGAGAGATGTTCACTGAGAAGGGTGCTGACGCTGAACAGGAAGAACCTGCTGCTAAACATTCTGCAACTATGGAATTGCTTAGAAAGCAATACGCATAATTCGAATAAACCTTAATAATACGTATTATTGGAGAAAATAAATATGGCTCTTATTGCAAGTGATGCTCCGCGTCTTTCAAATATGTTGAAACGCGAACTGTGGTCTGAACAAGGCTACTGCCGCCTAGCTGTTACTGTTAACGAAGCTTCTGCTGTTGATTATAAAATCGGTGAAGTTCTTGGTAAAGTAACTGCTTCAGGTAAATACGTTCAGTATGACGAAACTGCTGTTGACGGTTCTGAAACCGCTGCTGCTATCGTTCTACAGGACATTTCTATTCCTGCTGCTACAGATACTACTGTTCTTGTGCTGGTTAAAGGCCCTGCTATTGTAGCTGACGGTGGTCTGGTATTCAAGGCTGGTGTTGACGAAGCTGCTGCTAAAGCCCAGATTGAAGCCCTTGGCATCAACGTAGACACACAAATTTAATAATAAATTAGGAGTAACTAATGGCTACAATTCGTAGTTTTGACAAACCTTTTGAGTTAGTCGATTATACTGAAGAACTTTTGGTAATCCCGAATACTTGGGGTCTTGTAAACCAAATGGGTATCTTCAACAATGAAGGTGTTGCTCAACATAGCATCACTGTTGAAAAAATTGATCAGTCTCTGGCGTTGATTTCTGACCGTGTTCGCGGTGAACGTAACAACATGAACAAAGACGATCTGCGCGAACTACACAGCTTCGCTATCCCTCACTTCCCACTTGATGACTACATCAAGCCAGAGGACGTACAGGGTAAACGCGCTTATGGTGAAGCAAACGCTGAAGAACAAGTTGCTGCCGTTCGTGCACGTAAACTTGCTCGTATCCGTCGTAACCACGCTGTAACTCTTGAAGCTGCACGTTGTCAAGCTCTTACTCAGGGTACTGCTTACGCTCCGAACAACACAATCGTAACTGATTGGTATAGCTCTTTCGGTATTACCCGTAAAGAAGTTGACTTTGTTCTTGGTACTGCTGGTACTGATGTTATCGCTAAGGGTGAGGAAGTAATTGCTCATATCCAAGATAACATCCTGAGTGGTGATTTGGTAACTGAAATTGTTGCTCTATGTTCACCTGAGTACTTCGGTAAGCTTATCAGCCAAGCTGGTGTTAAAGAAGCTTACAAGTACTACACTTCTACTCAGGAACCTGCTCGTGACCGTCTAGGAAGCGGCCTGTACCGTGAGTTTGTACACGGTGGTATCCGTTACATTGAGTACCGTGGTAAGTACAACGGTTCTGCTCTGATTCCTGCTGGCGATGCATACTTCCTCCCAATGGGTGTTGAAGATATGTTCATGACTTACTTCTCACCTGCTAACAAGTTTAGCTTTGTTAACACAACTGGTGAAGAAGCTTACGTCTTTGAATACAGCGGAAGCCGTGACGAAGAAATCGTACTTCAGTCTGAGTCTAACTTCATCAACATGCTGCGTAGACCGCAAATTGTTGTTCGTGGTTTCAGCTCTAACTAATAGAAGTCTGATCGAGTAAAGGGGGAGGGTTCGCCCTCTCCTTTTCTTGTATTATAGAGAGCATTTATAAGTGTTCTGTATAATATAAGAAATAACCTAGGAGAGTTATATGGCATTCACAGGTGATCCAGTAAACAATGCATTAGATAGGGTTCGTCTGATCACAGGTGATACTGACCCTAATTATGTGTTTCTTGAAGATGCAACCTATCAATACGTTCTTGATAAAAACAATCAAAACGAAAAGCAATCTGCTATTGAAGCTGCTAGGTACATTCTAGCTAACATCACTAGATACACAAGAGAACGTACAGGCGATATTGAAGTTTATGGTAATGAGTTCTTCAAGAACTACAGAGATTACCTTCTTGAACTTGTTAATAATCCAAACTTCAGCAACATTCTACCTATGCCCTATGCTGGTGGTATCTCTAAGAAAGATATGTTGGAGAATGATTCAGACCCTGACAATGTTCGTCCTACTCCTTATCGTGGCTTCTCTATCGATGAACACGTATATGAGGATATAGACTATGACGGGCCGTTTGAAGTCTAATCGTAGAGGTTGGGAACAACTTAAAAAGCGATTAATGAAGTTTGATCAAAGGTCTGTAGACGTAGGTTTCTTTAAACGTGAACGCTACGGGCCTGACAACGACAATATGTACGTTTCTGAAGTTGCTTGGATGAACGATCAAGGTACAAGTCAAGTACCTCCCAGACCGTTTATGACAGTAGACTTCCAACAATATGCTTCCAAGAACTTTAAGAAAAGAGCGAAGAATTTATTCTATCTACTTCTATACAAGAAGAACGTACCTTTCCTAAAAGAGTTGAATAAAATCGGTGATGATTTCTCAAATGAATTGAAGACAATTATCTACGATTATCCGGGTAGCAACTCTGATTGGTGGGCTGACGCTAAAGGCTTTAATGACCCACTTTACCACACTGGCGTTATGGTTAACGCAGTTGATTATCGAATTGTAAGAGGGTCTGATTAATGTTTACAAGTAAGTTTATTGGTTTAAACGCTACAGGTAAAGTACCATTAACTTTATATAGACCCTCTAACTTCAACGGTGGTGGTTCTTATGTTGATGGTATTTGGGTAGAGGCTGAAGCAAGCCGTGTTGAGATTATGGCAAACATTCAGCCAGTTGGTTATAAGGAAACTATGATTGTTGAGGAAGCAGACCGATCTAAAAAGATGGTTAAGGTCTACTCAAGCTCTCCAATCTACAGTGAAGAAGAAAATGAGAATGGCCCAGACGAATTTGAATGGGAGGGTGACAGATACCGTGTAATGAAAGTTCTTAATTACAGCATGGGCATCTTAAACCATTACAAGGCCATTGGAGTTATGAAAGAGAAGATTAACGAAGAACCAGAGGTTATTCCAAGATGAATGTATATGATTTGGTAAGAACCGCTCTTTATAACTCTAGTAAGAAAATTATCACAGATAATCAGGTAATCCACTCACATCAAGGTGGGCAGGAGCCTAGAGGCACTTATTGTGCTATTAATGTTCTAAGAGCTGATAAGATCGGTATGGAGTATAACTCTACTTATGCCGGTTATTATAATGACAACTTAGAAATACTTTCCCGAAACGAGTATGAGACAATCGTAAGATTCATGTTCGTAGGTAAAGATGCAGGTGATCTAGCGTATCACTTTGAAGCGGTAATGGATAACGCTGCATCTAGATTCCATTTCGGTACAGAAAACCTTGCTGTTATGCGTAAGAGTGAGGTTCGCAGAGTACCTGAAAAGAGAGATACAACTTGGGTGGCTAGTTTCACACTTGATGTAACCTTCTCATACGCTGTTGAAATAACACAAGCAATCGATATTATCGAAGACGTTTCTTGGAACGCAACTATAAATTAACCTTAGCTAAGGAGTAATATATGACTGTCCTTACAGACATCATTGACATTCAAATCTCAAGGGAGACAACTGCTGTTTCAAGAGCAGCTTTCAATATCCCTATGTTCCTTGCAACACACGCAAACTTCACTGAAAGATCACGCTCTTATTCAAGCCTACAAGCTTTGAGTGCAGACTTCGATTCTGAGAGTGATGTATACGCTGCTGCAAGTAAACTATTTGGTCAAGAAATTAGACCGCCTCAAATTGTAATCGGTAAGCGTTACGCAGACAGCGTTGATGTTTCACTTGATTCAGTTAGTGGAAATGCCGTACTGACTTATGAAGGTCAGGAAGTAACTACAGATATTTCTGGTGCTGTTGACGCTACTGCTGCCGTTGCATTGGTAAAAACTGATTTTGATAGTGCTGGTATCAGTACAATCACCTTCACAGATAACCTTGACGGTACATTCAGCATTGCCCCTGCATCTGCTGGTGATCAGTACAGCTTCACATACTCTAGCCAATTCTCTGCTACATACAATGCTACAGAAACTTGGGTAGAAGCTCTTGATGCAGTTAGCAACGAGAATAACGAGTGGTATGCACTTACAGCAGGAACTCATACAGAAGCTGATATTCTAGCTCTGGCTGGCGCTGTTGAAGCTCGTAAGAAAATCTACGGTACTTCTTCTAGTGATGCTGAAATTCTAAATGCTTCTTCTACAAACGACATTGCTACTCAGCTTTTCGATCTTGGATACCAGAGAACATTTATTGTTTACTCAGCAAACGCTGATACTCAGTATCCAGAAGCTGCATGGATTGGTGGACAACTACCAGAACAACCGGGTTCTAATACTTGGAAGTTCAAGTCTCTTGCTGGCGTAACTGTTAGTGCTTTGAACTCTACTCAGGCAAATGCTGCTAAAGATAAGAATGCTAATACTTACGAGCGTGTAGGTGGAGTTAGCATCGTATCTGAAGGTACAATGGCTGGTGGTGAGTTTATCGATGTTATCATCTTCGTTGACTGGCTGGAAGCACGTATGCGTGAAAGCATCTTCTTCCGTCTTGTAAACACTAAGAAGATTCCTTACACACAAGCTGGTGTAACAATCATCGAAAACGAAATCCGCAGAGTACTTGCAGAAGGTATTACAAACGGTGGTCTTGCACCTAACCCGCAACCAACTGTTAGCGTACCTAACGTCCTTGCACTTGACCCGAACCTACGTGCTACACGTACTCTTGAAGGTATTTCCTTTGAAGGTCGTCTGGCAGGTGCTATTCACTTTGTTAAAGTACGCGGTACTGTTACAGTCTAATAGGAGTAAATAATGGCTAGTAAATATACATCTACATTCAGCCCACAAGACGTAACTGTTGTTATTTCGCAAGGAGACTTCTCTCATATTGTGAGCGGATTCTCTGAAGACAGTATTGTAACAGTTGAGCGTAACAGCGATACATTCACTCTGTATACTGGTGCTGATGATACTAATACTCGTATCTATCAATCAAATACATCATCAATGATTACTCTGCCTTTGCAGCAAACATCAAACAGTAACGACATTCTATCACAGATTTATGCTAATGATAGAGCATCTAGAGATTCTTCTGGTATGTTCTCTATCACTATTAAAGATAACTCTGGTAGAAGCTTGTTCTTTGCTGAAGAAGCATTCATCGGTCGTGTACCTGATGCTTCGTTTGGTAACACTATGCAACTGCGTGAGTGGCAGATTCAAGCTGTTCGTCTTGATGTTATCTTTGGTGGTAACGCCAACTTTACACCTGAAGACGCTGCTTCTTTCGAGCAACTTGGTGGTACAGTAGAAGACAAGTGGAGAGCGTAATAGCTTTCTAAATTCCTAAAGGGAGGGGAAGGAGACTTCCCTTCTCTTTTTTTTTTTGTTAAGGAGAAATTATGGCTATTCGTAGTTATTCACCAACAGATATTCAAATTCTGTTAGCTGGCTTTTACAAGTTAGATGGTTTCACAGAAGGTTCTTTTGTTACTATCGAGAAAGATGTTCAACCATACAAGACAACAAGAACTATTGATGGTCAGGTTGGTAGAACTTTTATCAAAGACGATACTTACACAATTACTATCAATCTCGCCTCCACAAGTCCTGCCAATGACATTCTAAACGCAATCTATAGTGCAGACTCTATAAGCCAGTTTGCTAAGTTTCCCTTGTTTATAAAAGATTCACTTGGTTCTAGTCTATTTCTGGCACCTACTTGTTGGATAAAAGAGGTTCCTTCAATGGAATACTCAACAACAGTAACTCAAAGAACTTGGGTTATTCAAGGAACTCAATGCTTCATCAACTTCGGTGGTAATGAAGAAGCAAGCTCTGCAATTCAAGACTTAGCTAATACAGCCCTTGGTGGTGTTGGTTCATTAATTTTTTAATAGGAGTTAGTAATGGCTTTTGAAGTTAATACATACAGCCCATCAGAGGTTCTTTTAGAAGTATCTGAATATCAGATTACAGGGTTTGATAAAATCTCTGTCAAGAAGAATTCACCAGCCTTTACAATGGTTAAAGGCATTAGAGGTAAGAACTCTAGGTATCGAAATAAAGACACATCTTGTACGGTAACCGTAGATATTATTCAAACTTCTATCGTAAATGACGTTCTTAACCAAGTATTACAAGAAGATTTGAGAACAAACTCTGCAAGGTTAACATTAAGCTTGACAGATCAGCTAGGTAGTAGTAAAATAGTAAGTAGGGAATGTTTTATTGAAGACTACCCAGAAATGATTTATTCAGGTGAAATTGGCTTCCGTAGGTGGAACATCATCTGTTTATCAACAGATTTATTTAGAGTCGGTGGGAACTCAAAACTATCCTCTAGCGCGTTTGATACAGATTACGCTAGTAGATCAGAGAGATTCCTTCCAGATAACTTTTAACAATGTGAGGAATTAAATATGCGTGAACAAAAAGAAGTACAAGTCGGTGAAGATACATATCTTCTACATCAATTCGGTGCTATTGAAGGTTTGAAATACCAAAAAGCACTTGCTCAGGTGCTACTGCCAGCTATCGCTGAAATCAGTAAAGCTGGAGAATTGTCAGAAGAATCTGCAATCTCAATTGGTATGAATAAGCTTGCCGAGAACATTGACAAAATCGATGAAAGAATGATCGAAGCTATGGTTGTTCGTGGTGCTACCAAGAATAACATGGCTGTTAACTTTGACAACGAGTTTGCTGGTAAGTATATGCAGCTATTTCAACTTGTCAAGGAGATTGTGATGTTCAACTTTGGCTCGGTTTTTACGATGCTCGGTTCAGACGTAGAGTAAAAGAATCCTCTGAACCGCCTAGCAGATTAGAGAAGGAAGTGTCAAAAGATTTTTCTCAAGACCCTAGGGTTATGACACTTCTACTCTTTGAGCCAAAGTTATGCACACTTCATGAGCTACAGACGATTTATAGTATCAAAGATTTTTACGATATGCTAGAAATAATTGACGTTCAAAGGGCATTCCAAGAAGAAGCTAGAATACGTCAACAGCAAGAAAATAACAACTAAGTGAGGTAATGTATGGCATCTGCGGGACAAATGGCAGAGTTTTTTGCCACATTAGGCTTTAATATCAATAAGGGAGATATTAAGAAAGTCGATAAACAGCTTGACGCTTTGGAAGCTAGAGCTAGAAAAATGTCAGAAGACTCCCTTTCTAATATCCGTGTTAACATTTCGAGATTTGGTTTCAGTGATGATTTCAACACTAGGCTTCACAAAGCTCTAAGAGCAAGAATGAAGGTCGCTAGTGGTAAAGGAATTGCCCCTGAAATCACTATCTCAAAGTTCGACGTAGATCGCAATGCATTACTTCGTGAAACAAGGGATGCTGTTAAGTACGTTGAGAATAACCTAAGAATGAGAATTAGACCAGACGTAGGACGCCCTCAGATGGATTCTCAGGGCGTTTCTCGTTATGGTGGTGGGGTTAGTCGCTTTGGAGCCGGAATGGGTGTTGGAGCTGCTGCTGGAAGCTTAGGACGAGGATTTATTCCGGGTCTTGGTTTGGCTTTCGGTGTTTCTCAGATGAACCGACTAAACCAACAGTTGATTGGTCAAGACCTTGCTGCTACTGCCGTATTTGGTAGTCAAGAAGCTGGTCAAGAACAATTAGATTGGATTAGAAACCTTGGCAACAAACTAGGTTTTGACTATCGAAGCCAAGCAAACGCATATATGAAGATGGGTGCTGCTGGTAAAACTGCTGGTATGAGTACTGGTGACGTTCAAGACATCTTCACAAGCATGGCTGAATATGGTCGTGTTATGGGTCTTAACGACGAAGATATGAAAGGCTCTATGAGAGCGGTTGAGCAGATGCTTAACAAAGGTCAGGTTTACGCTGAAGAACTTAAGATGCAGTTGGGTGAAAAGTTCCCTGCTGCTATTCAGTTGATGGCTGAAGCTGTTGCCGGTGGTGACACTGAAAAGCTATTCGATATGATGGAAAAGGGTGAAGTAAGTTCTATCGAAGCCCTACCTAAGTTTGCTAAAATCCTTTCAAGACAAGCTAGAGTTGGTGGCGCTCTTACAGAAGCTATGAAAACTTCTCTGGCAGAGCAGATGAGATTTAACAACGCATTTAACGATATGGTTATGGCGTTCTCTGAAGCTGGTTTTGAGAAAGGTCAGGCAGGCATCTTCAAAGTAATGCGTACCTTTATTGGTGAAATGACTCCAATGCTGGAAGCCTTTGGTGAAGCTTGGATTTATGTTGCTGATGTTCTTAGAGTTCCACTTGGTTTATTCAGAGATTTGGGTGTTGGTATTGAAGCACTTTCAAATACTATCGGTGTCTCTAAAGGTGCTATCCTGTCTCTGGGTACTGTGGTCGGCTTACTTGCCTTCCCATTCACACGTACAATTACCCTAATCTTTGGCGCAATGGCTATCTTAGAGGATTTCACAGCCTTCTTAACAGGCCGTGACAGTCTCATTGGGTCTATCCTTGATAACTTTAAATCTGAAAACCCAGAAGAATATACAAAAACAATCGATGCTATTAAAGAGGCTTTTGACTCTGTATATGAAGTTGTTAAACTTATTGGTGAAGGTTGGAAGTTAATTTGGGATTTGTTGTCTGACACAGCTACCTTCGAAGGCACTCTTGGAATGCTTCGAACTCTCGCTAACGAGATTAAAGCTGCTGCTGATGCTATTCTACTTATTAGTGGTAAGAAAGACCCTAATGAAATGAATACACATGTAGGTGAGAACGATGGTATGGTATCTTATGTAACTAAAGGTACGGCCAGAATGTTCAAAAACCCTGTCCAAACAATGACAGAACGACAGGCAGATATTTTCTCTGGTCGTCAGGACATTGCAACATTCCTGTACAGACTTGCTGACGTTGAGCGCAAAGAAGGTCGTATGGCTAGTATGTCTCCGACTGAGCGTAAAAACTTTGAAATGGAACGTGAGAATGTTCGAATCAAAGAGAGACTAATCGAAAACACTTACAACATTGAAGTTAGTGGTGCAGACGACCCAGTAAAAGTTGCTCAGGAAATCGAAAGAATTATCCGAGAGAGACAACAAGATCAATTAAAAGGCCCCTCAGAGAAGGCAGCGGAGGCTTCTGACTAATGATTGTATTGAAAAATAATTTAGGTGACTTCATCTATTTAGATGTTGTCACCGACTATTCACAAAGTTATACAAACCAAGTTAGCCAACACCCTGTTGATGGGTCTGGTGTTGTTACAGATCACGTTATCAGAAATAACCCTAAGATTCAACTGAGAGGTTTCATTACTGGTGCCGACTTCAACTCATCTAAAGCTCAGTTAGAGTCTACAGATAGGAATAACATTGGCATCAATCAGTTAGTTGTTAAGTCAGATATTGCTGAACCAATTACAATCTCTTATGAAGACAATCCAACAAACCTACTTCCTGATGTAGCTGGACAATTCTTTACGGATAGTCTACCACAAATCGAGAACCTTTCTGAAGGTAGAGACGCTACTTACTCTGAAAGAGCTTTGTTTGAAGTTCTAAAGTCTTTCTCTGAGAAAAAGGATGAGTTAACTCTATACGAGATTGAAGGTAACTCTGTAGTAAACGACGAAGATCGACTAATCATCACAAACTTGAACAGAAGTGAATCTGCTCAGACTGGTGATGGCATCCAGTTCAACATGACTCTTGAGAAAATTACTTTCACATACCTTGTGGAAGAAGAAGTACCAGAGGATGTTAGAAAAGACTTTGAAACCAAGTCAGAAGAAGAAGTTAACAAGGGTGGTCAGACTGGCTCTGATGTTGAATTTAATCTTGAGAATGAAAGCTTAGCAAGTTTCTTAAGATCACTATTTGGAGTTTGATATGGCTAAACGAATCGTAAAACTCCCTCTATACAATGATATTAACTATACATATTCAACTGTATTAGAGGGAAACACTTACTCTCTTAAGTTTCTTTACTTAGAGAGAATTCATGGTTGGACATTAACATTGAAAGATTCAAACAGAAATGTACTGGTTGCAGGTCAGAGATTAACACCAGACACCAGACTTTTTGAATCCTACAGACTTCCCAACCTAACAGGATATTTTGTATTCACAACTAAGTCTACAGAAGAACCAGCAGAAGGTACAAATAGTATTTTGAAACCTAAAGACTTCTACGACTTTTATTACGTTTACGAAGACGGAGAGTAATAATGAAACAATTTGATAGACAGTATAGGCTGGTGATAGGTGATGCTGAATCTGGAGATGGTTTGGCTATCCAAGACTTGCAGATTCAATTTAGAGTTCGTAAGTCTGTTGACAATAAGAAAAAGATTGACAGATGCTCTATCTCGGTGTATAATCTATCAGATGAATCATTAGCTTATCTTGAGACTGATTATCCAGTTGCAGTGTTTTCCTGTGGCTATCAAAACCAACTGGTTAGACTTTTCTACGGAGAGGTTCTCGATGTTGAAACTAAGAAGCAAGGGACTGATAGGGTAACTAAGATCGATATAACACCATCCTTTTCTGAAATGACTCACCAACTTATGTCAGAACTTGTACCTGAGAATGGTACAGTTGAAGACGTTATCAATGTTATTAGAAAAGCTATTGGTGTGGCTAAAGGTGTTTATAAAGGTGCTGCCCTAAAACAAAAGATTGTTTATGGATACCCCTTATCTGGAACCCCTAAAGAAATGATCGATAAGGTCTGTCGAGTCTACAACCTACAATGGAAGATTGAAGGGGAGAGTCTTTATATTAACGATGTTGATTCTGTGGAATCAGAGATCAGAGAACTCGCTCCAGTAATTTCACCATCTACAGGTTTGATTGACAGACCTTATTTCTTCTCAGATACTCAAAACAAATCTAGCAAGAACAAAGAAAAGAAATCTGGAGTTAGATTCACTGCACTTCTAAATCCTAACGTACTTCCGGGTGCGCTTGTTAGGGTTGATTACGGAGAGCAATCTGACTACTACAGAGTTGAAGAAGTTGAATTTAAAGGAGACTTCCGAGGCAATTCGTGGTATATGGACTGTATTTGTTCTAAGAGACCGGAGGCTTAATGCAAGAATTATCATTAGAAGGTGTACTTGAGGATTTCTTCAGGTACAAGACTTCAGACTTTTACACTGCGTTGGTTTGCAGGGTTGTTACAGTTAGAACGAATCTAGAAGATCAAAGACTAGATGTTCAACCTTTAAACAACAGAATCCTTCCAGATGGAACCAGTAAAGAACATTCGGTAATCCTAAACGTACCTGTGGTGTTCCCTTCCTCAAAGAAAGCCTCCCTAACATTCCCTATCGACGTAGGTGACATAGTTCTTTGTGTGTTCTCTCAGAGATCGACAGACAACTTCAAAGCTTCTTCTGGAAGTGCAACATACACTGCCCAAGACAAGAGACGTTTCGATGTTAGGGATGCTATTGCAATCCCCGGTGTAATGTCTTTTCCAGACGCTATTAACGACCCTTCTAAGAGGAAGTGGTCTCACTCTACAAGAGACCTTGTTATCGTAAATAACATTGGTAGTAGTACCGAATGTGAAATCCGACTTAAGGATAACGGTAACATAGAGATGAGAACCGATCAAGACTTTTATGCAAAGTTTAATGATGGTTTGATTGAGTGTAACAATCTTACAATTGAAGCTCAAGGGAACTTCACAGTTAATGCTGGAAGCAACATCAGCATGACTGCTGGTTCAGACTTATCCCTACAGGCTTCTACTTGGAATGTCAATATCTCTGGAACAACAACTGTAAACGCACCTACAACAAACTGGACTGGTGCTTTTAACCTTACAGGCCCATTCGGACTTGCAGGCCCAATGACTGCTATTGGCGGTGGTGGTGGAGGCGACTCTGCTACATTCAACATGCCAATCAATGTCTCTGGTGGTGATGTAACTGCTGATGGTATTTCATTGAAGACTCACGTACACAACGAAACTGGTGACGGTGGCGGTACAACAACTCCCCCATTATAAGGTGACTTATGGATATTTTACTTGACGAATCAACACATGATGCTGTTTTCGTAAATGGCAAGACACCTATTACTAGTGGTGTTTCTGACAGTCTTAAGCAAAGATTAAAAATTAAACTGCTCACCTTCAGAGGTGAGTGGTTCTTAAATGTGAATTATGGTACTCCCTACTTTCAACAAATATTTGGTAAAGGTCGAAGCAAAAGAGCTATCGATTTAATATTTAGACAGTTGATTCAAGAAGATGAAGATGTTTTAAACATCACTGAGTTTAACTCTACTTTATCTCCTAATAGAACATACAGTCTGAACTTTACAGTACAAAGTAGAACGGGTGAAACATTACAAATTGAAGGTTTAGAGGTTAGCGTATAATGGCAGGATTAACCAATCAAGGCTTGGATATTAAACGTCTAGGTCAAATCAGAGAAGATTTAAGAAAAGAAGCTATCACTATTTTCAACGACCTTGTTGTTGAAGGTGAGATTCTTGATACAAGCAGTGCATCTACTCTAGGTAGATTAATCGGATTGGTTACTCCTTCTGAGGCTGATCTTTGGGAAGCAATCCAACAAGTTTATCTTGCATTCGACCCCAACTCTGCTGAAGGTATCGCTCTAGATAACCTTGTAGCTCTCTCAGGTATTGTTAGACGAGGCGCGACAAGCTCTACAGCTAGAATGCTTTTCAAGGGTGATTATAACGTCACTATTCCAGCAGGAAGTCTTGTAAGTTCAAGCTACACAAACAACCGCTTTGAAGTTCCAAGTGAGGTTGTGCTAGATCAAAATGGAGCTATTGGTTTTGTAGTTCAGGTTCAGACAATTCAAAATTCATCTGATTACACTATCGTATATAATGACGGTACTAACTCAGTTAACCTGACATATACTTCAAGTGCTTCCGCAACTGAGTCTGAAATTCTATCTGGATTGGCTGCTGTTGTCAACAACAACTACGGTTCAATTCTGACAGCTACAGCGGTTGGTAGTACACTTGAGATTGCTTCAGACGACTTGGTAACTCAGAATAACTACAGCATTTCTAGCAACCTTTTCTATACAAAAGTAACAAAAGGTCTTTCAGTTATCTGTACTACACAAGGCCCTATTGAGCAGGCTACTGGAACAATCGACACAATTGCTACTCCTATTTTTGGATGGGATTCTGTTGAACAGTTTGAACCAGCAACTGTAGGTTCTCTGAGAGAAACTGACGCACAACTTAGACAGCGTTTCAATGACACTAAGTATAAGGTAGGTTCAAACATTCTGGATGCTCTTTATTCAGATTTGATTTCGCTCGATGGTGTTGAAAACGTAACTATATATGAGAACGTAACTACAACTGTAGATTCAAAGGGTATTCCTCCACACGCATTCATGGTATTGATTCGTGGTGGTCTTGAGCAAGAGATTGCTGAAACTATTTGGAGAAACAGACCAGCGGGTATCACAACATACGGAAACAGTGTTTTCCTTATTGTAGATATTTTTGGTAATGAAAAGGAAGTATACTTTCAAAGACCAACATTTACAGATATGTACATCTCTGTTGATCTAACAACCGACTCTGCATTCCCGCCTGATGGTGTTGAGCAAGTTAAATCGGTACTGTTTGACTATATTAAAAATAATGCTGTAGTTGGTGATGATGTTATTTATTCAAGATTGTACACACCTTTGAACTCTATTCCGGGTCACCAAGTAGATGCTCTTAAGATTGGGCTATCACCAAACCCAATAGGAACTACAAATATCACTGTAGCTTACGATGAGATTGTTAAACTTGAGATTGGTAATATCGAGGTTAATGTAACATGATCGAACAAACTCCAATTGTTACCTACGTGGGGGAACTAAACCCCTACGATGAGGTAGATTATTTTTCGCAAGCTCAAGACTTGACTACAACTCAGTTTAAAGGTAGAGATGTTTTCAACAGATACCTTCAGCTTATGTTGGCTGGTCGTGTTGAGCTTCAGCAAACAATTAAAGACTTGATGCAGAAAAGAAGTCTGGAAACTGCCGAAGGGGAGCAATTGGATGTTCTTGGACGTATCTTAGGTCAGGAAAGGCAACTTTTCGACAGTGTTATTATCAGATACTTCGGTTTTGATGGTGCCACTGGTGCTTCCCCTTATAAAAGCGTAAACGATACTGAAAGAACATACGGGCCTTGGAAGGGTACAAGAGATACCCTACTTGGTGTTCGTGAGCTTACTGACGCAGAATACAGAAGAATCTTGAGACTTAAGATTATCAAAAACACTTCTGACGCTAACATTACAGCGTTTAACGATGGTGTTAGAATTCTATTTGGTATTGATAACGTAGACTATCAGGAGATTACTCCTGCACAGTATTCAGAAGGTGCTGCTACAATTACAATCAGCATCGGTCGTGACTATAACGACCCTGAGAAAGCGGCTTTCCCCGGTTTGGATGAGATTGCCCTAGCAAATAGATTCTTGAACACTCCTTTGGGTGTTGGTACAGCTTACCAAAATCCTATCACAATGTATGCAAACTTTGTAACACAGAACTATGAACAGTTTGTATTCGGTGAGGACGGATTGAGCATCGTACCTTTCGATTATATGTTTGATTTCTCAAGACCTTACACAGCAGATTATTATGATTCTTCAGGTACATTGCAGACTGCTGCAATTGACGAACCTAGATTCACACACGATCAAACTACAAACGAGCCTCTAGGACTTCTTATCGAAGGCCCTAACGAGGTTTTGACGCACACTTGGGGTCTTGAGCTTAATGATACTCAAGGCACTATGAGGGTCGTCTTAGAGCATTTCAACAGTGCAGCTACAGAAGTGGCTATGGTTACTGAAGGTAATGACTTTAAGATTGTTCTTTTTAGAGATAACACATACTGGAAAGTTAGAGTCGAATACGACACAACTGAAAGCTATGAAATGATTATCCCTCAGTATGCTGCTAATGATCGAATTATCGCAAACATTTCGTACACACCTAAGAGTGTGTTCTTCAGAATTGAAGATGAAGATCGCTACACAACAATTGAAGTTCCTTTTGATGGTATGAACGCAAGAGGATTTGATTTAAGATTCGGTGGAGAGTTTACAACAAATGTTGGTGATACTTATGGACACTTCAACGGTCGTCTTGAAGAATTTATTTATCTGAGACCTTATATCGGTGATAACCAAGATGCTGTAGTAGACGGTATGGCTATCAACACAGAAGACTATAACAAAATTCTAACAGAATTTGATGAAACAATCCTTACCTAAGTTGAGGTTAAAATGGCAGAATTTGAAGTAAGAATTAGTGATTTACCGGGTGGTAACCCCCTGTCTGGTATTGAATTAGTACCTATGGTACAGGATGGGGTTACTGTCACTAGATCGGTAAGCGATATAGTACTTGATGGTGGACTTCAGGAACACATTGATGCTCCTGATCCACATCCTCAATATGCTTTCAGAGTTTTGAATAACCTGTACGCAACTAGAGACCCTCTACCTACCGATGACATTAATGATGGATATACTCCTACATCTCGTTGGGTAAATACAAACACTGGTGAGTTCTTTATCTGCGTAACTAATAACGCAGGTTCAGCAAGCTGGCAACAAATGACATTAACAGTGGACGAGTTAGGTTCCGCTGCGATGGCTGATGTTGGTACTGCTGCAACAGAACTACCAACAAACCAAACTACTGATAATAAATACCTACAAAAAACTGATAATCTTGCTTCTGTTTCTAATGCTCAAACCTCATTTGACAACATTAAACAGAGTGCTACAGACTCTTATGAAGGTGTTGTCGAGTCGGCTACAACCTCTGAGGCTAGGGCGGCAACCGCTGGTAAGTACCCAGATGCTCAAAAAGTTCACGAGGCTTTTAATAAGTATGGGTTGGGTACTGATTCTCCAGATAACCTTAATAGTCTCGCTGAAGTTAATGCACAGATTACAACAGGTGTTTACGCAGTTAGCAATGTGCTTGTTGTTTCTGGTGAAGCTACTTATGGGCATTTGATCGTTTATTCTAATGCTCCCACAAGAACTACTCAGACATTTAGACCTTTAATCAGCACTGCATCCGAGTTTAAAGAATTCCACAGATATTCTCTAGATGGCGGTACAACTTGGTCTGACTGGGTAGAGATTTATCACACAGGCAATACTGGCGCTGGTAGTGGTTTGGATTCCGACCTTCTAGATGGTCAAGAAGGGGCATTCTACCAGAACGCTTCCAACTTGAATGCAGGTACTATCAGTGATGCTAGACTTCCTGCAACAATCTCTAGCGACATTACAGGTAACGCTGCTACAGCTACAAATGCAGATCAATTAGATGGTCAACATGGCGCTTACTACTTAGATTGGGCAAATACTACTAACAAACCAGACCCACTTATTACCTTAAATGGTGATGTGTCTGGTAGCGGTACAATGACTAACCTAGGTAATGTGACTATTGCTGTTCAGGTTCTTGATGATAGTCACAACCACACTATCAGCAATATCGACAACCTTCAGGGTGAGTTAGATAGCAAGTTTGATAAAGTCGGTGGAACAATTAATGGTGATGTTACAATTTCTGGTGGTACAGGCCCAGTAGTTCTAACCGTTGCTGCGGATTCAGATAACGCAACAGAAACTGATACTGCTAAGATTGTTTTATCTCAAGATGGTGGTATTGTAAATGGTGAGTGGGGATTTGATGATACCAACGCCATGTATTTCCAACACAATTACACTGGAAACATAGATTTTAGAACATCTAGTGGTGAGGTTAGGGCAAATAATAGTAGAGTTTTAACTGTCTCTGATGAAGGTTCAGGTAATGGTATTGATTCAGATACTGTAGATGGACTACATGCATCTCAGTTCTTAAGATCAGATACCTCTGACACAATGAATGGTATCTTAACTGTCAATAACACTATCAAGGCTTCAGTAGGCCCTAGCAACTGGGGTCTACAAGGTGAGTCTAACGGGGTTAACTTTAGTGGTTTGTGGTTCTCTGGTGATACTGCACAGATACTGTTGAGGGATTCATCAGGTGCTATTAGAACTACTATAAGTGCTGGAGGAACCTCTACAATTGCTGGTACAGTCAACGCTGGTGCATTTGGTGGTAATGGTGCTAACCTTACTAATTTAAACGCCTCTGAATTATCTTCTGGAACTGTACCTGACGCTAGACTACCTGCTACAATTACTAGTAGTATCACTGGTAATGCTGCTACTGCTACTAAATTAGCTACTTCTAGAACTATTACTTTAGGTGGTGATGTTACAGGTTCTGCAAGCTTTGATGGTTCCTCTAATATTACTATCACGGCCTCCGTTGGTGATGATAGTCACAACCATGTTATCGGCAACGTTGATGGTCTTCAGACTGCACTTGATGGTAAACTAAATGTTGGTGCGAAAGCTGCTGATTCCGAATTACTGGATGGAATTAATTCCACTCAGTTCTTAAGATCTGACGCCAACGATACGGCCACAGGGTTCTACACCTTTACAAACGCTATAAGACTAACTGACACTAGTATTCCATTGGAGTTTTTCGATGGTGCTCAGATTGGTTTTATAGAGCATGAAGGCACGTATGGTTTGCGCATTAGAACTAGAGAAGGAACATCTGGTGTCGGAATTCAAGAAACATTTACAATATCTAATCAAGCAGGTGGTGGTGTTACCACTACCGGTGGGCTGACTACACCGAAAGTTAGCTATGAAAATGCGTCCAACACCGAAGGTTGTAGGGTAGAATATAACGAAACTTCAAAATCTTTGGAGTACAATTTTTTCTAAGGAGTTAAAATGAGCTTAATATCTTACTACAAGTTAGATGGAAATGCTTTAGATGAATTAAATAGGCTTGATGGGTCTCCTAGTGGCGTTGTCTGGAGCAATGGACTCTCTGGACAATGCGCAGAGTTTGATGGTGTTAACGACCTTATTAGCTTTGGTAGTGGGCCTGATTTCTTTCCTCATAAGAATTTTTCACTTTCTATCTGGTTTAAATCTTTTGGGACAACACCGACTACAGGGACAACACCAGCTATCTTTGGATTTACCTATGGTGTTCTATTAAGAGTTCTATCTAACAGACTCCAGTTTGGTATTGACACAGGCTCAGATTTTCAATACATATTCTCACCATCTACATATGATTTTTACAACGATGATACTTGGCACAATGTAATCATTTGTGCATCTGCCAATGAAATGAGAATGTATCTTGATGGTGAACTTGTAGGTTCTGCTGCTACAACGTGGGCTGGTAATACAAGATGGACGAACAGTGTTGTAATCGGAAGGGATTTAAACAATAGTAATTACTTCTTCCGTGGTCTAATGGATGACTTTAGAATCTACGATCACGTTGTTTCTGAGAAAGAAGCAAAAGATATCTATAGATTAAAAGTTCTCCATAAACTTCAAGAAGAACTTGATAATACCGCTGATTCTGGTAATACAATTACAGTGCCAGACTCTCCAACTATCTTAGGTGATACATCAATAGAGTTCTGGTTTTACCCAACTAACAATTCCAGAAGACAGACTATCTGGAATAAAGGGTATGGGGGTGAAGGGACAATTAACTTTGAACCTACTACCAACTATTTGAGATTTTACTCAGGCCCAAATGGCGATAATAGCTCTGGATATGTAGCAATAGAAAGCTCTACAGGAATTGCTTTGAATCAATGGCATCATGCAGTCATTGTAAGGGATATGAAAAACCAAACATGGCAATGGTATCTTGATGGAGTTCCTGATATTCAAGAATCATTCTCGTTTACTTCTGTTGGTGAAACTACTTTTGACCTGACTATTGGTACTGGATATACATCTGATTTTGTAGGTAAATTGCGTGGAGTTAGACAATACGCACGAGTACTTACTGACAGTGAAGTTGAAGCTTTGTATACAACAGGGCTTTCTATTGATAATTTTGGCTCAATACATAGTAACTACTTTGTTGAGTCTGGTGTAGTAACTCCTAACATTCTTGATTATAAAACTTGGGTGGTTGGTACTTCCGGTTCACAAGTTGGATTTTCTGCAAACGGGTCTGCATCTGAAAGTTATATTGTAGAAGATGTTGACCCATTCAGTAAATCTATTCCTGTTTGGGAAGCTAGACCAGACTCTGTTTCTGGTGCTGACGGTGGTTGGAATGGTGACCTTTTCTCTGTGGACACTACCAAATTTTACAGATTCTCTGTATGGATTAGAAGAACAGTAGTTGGGAATGGTTCTGCATATTTAGGTCTGAGTGACACTGGTGGTACTGTATTACAAAGGGCTGATGGTAGTGCAAACTCTAACCCATATTTCTGGTCTGGTGGTTGGTCTTATGGCGCTGGAGAGTGGATTCTGTTTGTAGGCCACGTATGGCCTGAAGGTTCTGGTTTTGGTGCGTTTCACCCAGACTCAGGTATTTACAGTGTATCTGGTGGAAGACTTGGAGATATTCAAAGAGATTTTGTATGGGTTCCTGAAGTTACAAATGCACTCCACAGAACTTATCTATATTACTCTACAGATACATCCACAAGACAACAGTGGTGTTACCCTAGGGTAGATGTTTTGGATGGAACAGAGCCTTCTATAGAAGCTTTGTTGGCTGGATTTGATTCTATTAACGGTGATCGTATTGACGAGTTAGGTGCGTCTGATGTTCCTGACAATTTCGGTGTTAAATATGAGAAGACTAATGTTGGTGAATTAAATGAAGTTGGTACTTATCGAGGTCTTGGTTGGTACATTCCATTTAAATACTCTGCAAAGTCTTTCTCAGAAACTCCAAACGTAGTCACAGATGTTGAAGGAGCAACTATATTCAATGGTGAGTCGGTTCATTTCTCGAACACAACAAACGAGACTGTTGAAGTTTCTGATCTAACAAATATCTTAGGATCATCAACAACATCAGCTACATTCTCTGTATGGATTAATAGAACTGCTTCTAACAATACTTACAACATGTTCATGGGACAGGGGACATTGTATTTCTCTTTCAGGTCATCTAACCAAATACTTTGGTCTATGCCTACAACTGCTGGTCAACAGACATTAACTACATCACAAACATATTCAAGCAATGAATGGTTACATTGTGTATTTGTTATTGATGGTACAACAGCAAAGGTTTATGTAAATGGTGAACAGAAGGCATCAAGAACAGTAGATTCTCCTGTATCTATAGCTAATACATTTTCTTTTGGTGATGGTAGAGATAGTGCATGGTATCCGTTCCAAGGATATGTTAAAGATTTTAAAGTGTTTAATGTTTCATTATCTGGCGAAGAAGTGTATAATGAATACTCATCTAACTTAAAGGCTTCTATCAATAAGAATACAGCCTTTGCTAAAGAATTTATCGAGGTATAATAAGAATGGCTAGATTAAGCGATTCAATTACGTATGGAAATCATGCAATAACTGGTGATGTTACAGTAGGTCAAAATCTTAGAATCAACGGTACGTACATATTAGGAGACTCAAAAAGGATTTTGAGTTTTTATGATCCTTGGTTGAGATTAAACCCAAATAATGATTTTGGGAATGGTATCTTCGCAGGTACGGGGATTTTTAGAACAGATGGTGAGCTTCAAGTAGGCCCTAATGGGTCTCAATTTAAAGTACCTAGTTCTGGTAACATTGTGGCTGGTGCAACTGTTGATGTTACTGGAAACATTACCATGACAGGTAGTTTGGTAAGTTCTGGTGATTCTAACACTTACGTACAGTTTCACGCAGCAGATCAATTTAGAGTGGTTACTGGTGGGACTGAGAGGTTTGAAGTTACAAACTCAGGTGCGACACACTATGGCCCACTCTCTATAAACCATACTAATGTTCAATTGAATTTGGTCGATACCACATATTCAAACAACTATTGGCAATTAGATCACCAAAACGGTACACTGAATTTCAATTACAACGGTACAGCCCCTGACTTCATTATAGCTGAATCAGGTAACGCTACTTTCAGACACAACTTGACTGTAGATGGTACAATCTCTGGAGATGGTTCAGGTCTAACTAATCTACCTGCTGGTGTTGGCGTACCTTCTGGTGTTATTACCATGTGGTCTGGCAGTATTGCAAGCATTCCTTCTGGTTGGGTTTTATGTGATGGTGCGAACGGAACGCCTAACTTACAAGATAGATTTGTTGTAGGTGCTGGTAACTCTTATGCAGTCGGTGCCACAGGTGGTAGCAAAGATGCGGTTGTTGTATCTCACAGTCACAATGGTATTGCAGACTTTTCTGGTGGGCACAGCCACACAATTAACTCTAACGGTAGCCACAGGCACATCGAAGGTGCTGCCCAAGGTAGTGCTTACAGCAGTGGATACTACCCTTATGGTCGAATCACAAGTCCAACACGCTCTGGTTTTACTTGGGGTAACTATGATAGTACTTCTTACGAGATTTACACAGATTACTCTGGTACTCACTCACACACAATGGCTTCCGCTCCTAACCACCAACACTTGTTGGATATTGACCCTAGTGGTGAATCAGGTGTGGATAAAAACCTACCACCATACTATGCACTGGCATTTATCATGAAGACGTAAGATTTTTCTTGCGTTTTTCATGATTGTCTGTTAAAATAGTATATACAACACTTAATATTTAGTGAGGAACACATGGCATTTAACAAACCCAATGTAAACAATATTTGGGCAGCTACCGGGGAAGTTATTTCTCCGGCTACTGCTAAGATTGCACAGGGATGGATCGCTGAAATACCTGACTATGAGTTTGAAAACTGGATTCAGCAAAGACAAGACCAGTTTAACGCTCATATCAACCAATACGGTATCCCTGTTTGGGATTCTGTGACAGAGTATATCGCAGGTAAGTCTTATGTGCAAGGTAGTGATGGTGAGATTTACAAAGCTATCACAACAAACACAAACAAAAACCCAACAGTAAGTTCAGCAGATTGGCAGAGAGCTTTCGATACATTCGATTCAAGCTATAGTAAAACTGAAGCTGATGGTCGTTTTGCTAAACAAGCTAGTAATCTATCTGATCTAACGAACATTGCAACTGCTCGTAATAACCTCTCAGTTTATTCAAAAACTGAATCAGATAGTCGTTATTTGAATGAGTCTAGTAACCTATCTGACCTTGCAAACATTGCAACTGCTAGAACAAACCTATCTGTCTATTCAAAGGCAGAGGCTGATGCAGCTTATGTTAGAAAAGCTAACAACTTATCCGATCTTACAAGTGCCGCTACAGCAAGAACAAACTTGAATGTTTACGCTAAGACAGATTTGTACACTAGAACTGAGTCTGATGCAAGATATGTGAACTCTGCTGGTGACACAATGACTGGTAAGTTGACACTAGATGGCGACCCTACCAGTGCACTCCACGCTGTTACAAAACAGTACGTAGACGTTTCCCTAGCACCTATTGGCTCTGTTGTTGCTATGGCAACTTCAACACTACCTTCGGGCTACTTGAAGTGTAACGGTGCTGCTATTAGTAGATCAACATACAGTGATCTATTCGCAACTATCGGCACTACTTTTGGTGCTGGTAATGGTTCAACTACATTTAACCTACCAGACCTTCGCGGTGAGTTTATTCGTGGTTGGGACGACAGTCGTGGTATAGACTCTGGACGTAACTTTGGTTCTCAACAATTTGATGAACTTAAGTCACACAACCACACAGGTCTTGCTCTGAGTGCTGGTTCTCACAACCACCTAGGCGGTATTCCATACCCAACAAGCTATGACCCTGCAAGGTATCCGTATGGTCAGGGTGGTACTACTAGACTAGGTTTCTCTGCTGGTAACTTTACAAACTCAGCTAAAAGTACATTTACAAGCACTGAAGGTGCACACACTCACACCCTAAGCATTAACTCTACTGGTGGTACAGAAACAAGACCACGTAACGTAGCTTTGATGTATGTGATTAAATTCTAAGGAGGTTGCATGGAAACTAAAGTAGTTTATCAACACGATGAGGATGGTTGGTTTCTAAATGAGGTTGAACTCAATGAAACCGATAAGTCTCCACTTGAAGAAGATGTTTGGTTGCTTCCTAGAAATTGTGTAGAGAAGGCTCCACGTAAATCTGCAAGAGGTAAGTGGCCTAAGTGGAACGGCTATAAGTGGGTTTCTACTGATCTTAAGAAAGAAGAAGCCGAACCTAAAGAAGAAGATCAAGAGGAAATTGATCCGATTATTCAACGTAAGGAAGCTTATAAAGAAGCTGATGCTCTGAAGAATGAAATTGAATTCGATGCTATGGTTTCAGGAGAGAAACCTAACTACGAGAGTTGGGTTAAACTTGTAAAGGAAATCAAAGAAAGGTATCCTAAAAATGAAATTTAATAAAACCTTTTTTGGTGTAGTTATATTTATCATTTTGCTTCTTTTTGCTGCTGACAATGCTTATAGTGCCAATGGCCCTAAAATAAGCTTAGGCAAAACTCTAATCAACTCCAATCTTGCTTATGGTGAGATTGGATATGAATATGAGAATTTTGAATTAACAGCCGCACAAATGGGTGAAGGTTCTACTAAGAACGGTGATCAAGGGGTGGTACAAATCTACTCCTTGTCTCATCTTGTTAGACCAGACTGGAATACATTTTTCGGTAAGAATTATTACAGAATTGGTGTAGCTTATATTGAGGATTCACCGCTGGTTGGCAATACAAACTTCAGGTTAGGTGTTGGTATTGATTATGGAGCTTTCTCTGTAGAGTATTTTCATTACTCATCGTCAGGTATCCATAACCCTAACACTGGAATCGATGGAATCCAACTGAAATTAAATATCCCGAAGTGAGGTTAATATGATTGAAGGTGTAATCTTAAGACTTATTATTGCACTGGCTGCTTTGGTAATTGGTCTGATTGGTACATGGTTTGTTCTAAGAACATTCGATGCATCTAGTAAGATTGATTTCAAAAAAGCTTTTGATAGAATTGAAGGTGACGCTAAGGCAATGGCAGTCTACTATGGTCTGCGATTCATTGGTGTTGCATTTATGGTTGGCTTTGTTATTGGTAAAGCCGTGGGCTTCTAAGGAGGCTCATCATGAAAAGACCACTTAGAGAGGCACTACTATTCTTGGTAGTGCTTCTTTTCCTTGTATTTGCACAGGATGCAAACGCAATATCTGATAGGTATGACAACTCATTTAGGAAGTGGTCTGCCTATTACCTTCCAGAAGTTCCTTGGTACTGGCTAAAAGCACAGTGCTGGCAGGAATCCCGCCTAAAACCTGAAGCCGTTTCTCCTGTTGGAGCTAAAGGTGTTTGTCAATTCATGCCTCCAACTTGGAAGGATATGCAAACAAAACTTGGTTTTCAAGGTGACCCTTTTATCCCAGATTTAAACATTCAAGCTGCTGCTTCTTATATGAGTCAGTTGCGTGATGTATGGGATAGAAGACAACGAACAAACATTCAAGTGCATTCTCTTGCTCTTGCTTCCTATAATGCTGGTACAGGTAATATCCTTAAAGCACAGAAGGTAAGTGGTAACAAAAGACTTTGGTGTGAAATACAACCACATCTTGTTGAGGTTACTGGTAAGCACAGTAAAGAGACTACACATTACGTAGAGGTTATATGGGACTATGTTAAAGAGCTTATTCAACGTGGCAACTTCCCCACTTACTAAGTATATGGGAATTGCTATAATCGTATTGGTAGGTGCTTTGGGCGGTGCTATGTACCTTTCTTACAAATTCTATGGAGATAGAGCAGTAGCTGAAGCTGCAAATGAGCAACTAGAGGTTACTGTCGAAGAAGAAAGGAAGCAAACAGAAAAAGCTGTAGAAAGCATTGAACTGATCAATGAGGCTGTATCGAAGGTAAGGAAAGGTGAGAAAGAGATCGACAAGGCTGCTGAGAGGCTGAAGGAAGAACTTTCTAAGCCAACCCCTACCCAACCTACAGGAGAACAAGAAAATGAAACAGAGGCTACTACAGACCCTTGTGATGATTTCCTTTCTGATGATGATATTAGGATGCTCCAGCAAGCGCACTGTCTTACAGACGGAGACGCAACTGATTGCTATTGAGGAATCTTTGAGTCAACCCTGTGAGGTTGATGAGTTTCCAAATATATTCTATCAAACACAAAAAGAAAGAGTTGAAACTTTAAAGAAAGAGTACGTCAACGCTTTAGGTGTTATCGGAAAGTGTGAATTACAGCGCAAAGAATCCCTTAATTTAACTAATGAACTAAAACAATTATACGAGTAATTGGAGGATTAATGACCGACCAAAAGAAGTCATGGTTATCAAATGTGGTAACATCGATCATTACTTCTTTAGCAGTTTTGGCCGGTGCTTGGTTCGCATTTCAGGGTGATACTAGTAACGCTAATGCGAGTAGACTAGAATCTGCCTTCAAGAGAATTGAATATCTTGAGACAGAAATGAGACAACAGCAAGCCAACTCAAATGCCAAGATTATTGAACTAACAAGTCAAGTGTTTAGGTTGCAGAGTCAACTAGATAAAGACTTGAACATAATCGATATGTTTGAGAGTTTCATGGATGGATTACCATTTGAGGCGTGGCTTAAAGAAGTTAAAATGGTTAATGGTTTACCAGAGTTTAAAATGTTGCTTATTAATAAGCGATATGAATTTGACTACGGTGTATCACGAAGTAGATATAGAGGCGCTACAGATCGGGAAATTTGGGGCAGAGACGTTGCAAATTCCTTTAAGGAAAACGATCTGAGAGTCTTGGCAAGTAAGGCCAGTCTAGTCACCTATGAAACATATCCAGCTAAAGTTTCAAATGGATTTCAAACGACAGATGGTGAAGTGACTAAGATGGTTGTTAAAGTCTATCTAGAGTTGATAGATGGAAAGCAAATGATATTCGGTATGGCTATTGATATGCCCCCTGAATTAAAACAATAAGAAACATTCCTCACACGCATAATTAAACCCCGAAACCTGTAACAAGGTCTCGGGGCTTTTTTGTGTCACTTCAAATGTAAATAGAGGTCTTCATATCCACCGATATGCTTACCTTCAGAATCAAAAACCTGTGGGACTGTCCTTAGTCCTAGTTTCTTGATATTCTCAAACATTTCAGGGTGATCGTCTAGACTGACGTAACTATACTCAATCTTCTTACGATCTAGCAAGTCTTTTGCTTTAACACAACTAGGGCATTGCTCAATTCCAAATACAGTATACATAGATTTCTCCTTATTGGCAAGCAGCACATTCACCTTTTGAAGCCTGAATACCAGCCTTAGAGTATACGTAATACAATCCAAGAATGTCAGGGTTCAAGAAAGCTTCTTTGTGAACTTGACTAATGTAGTCTTCATCTTCGCCTGCTGCAAAGAATAGGTTTAGTGATTGCCATTGATCAAGGTGTTTACCTCTAGCAGCAGCAAGTCGAATAACATCAAATTGATTGATTTCAAAAGCTGTCTTAAAGACTTCCTTTTCCTCATCTGTCAGCCAATCTACGTGCTGAACACTTCCCATGTTATCACGAATGTCCTCAACATTTGCTCTGTTGAAAACTCCACGCTCTTTCATCAATTCTAACAGCACGGGGTTAACTCTGTCAATCTCACCTGCTGGTGTTCTTTGAGTGTATACCATAGCTGTATCAGGATTGATACCTTCAGACACACCACCCATAATCAAAGCAGTGGATTTTGTAGGAGCTACAGCAAGCAAGTGTGTGTTTGCTCTATTGTATCCCTTACACCAATCAGGTTCACCCCACTGTTCTGCAAGCCACTTAGTAGCTCTTTCAGCTTCACTGCGAATGTTCTTGAAGATGGTGTTGTTAAGCATGTGTGCTTCCAAACCACCGAAAGGCAAACGCTTCTTCTGAAATAATGTGTGTAGACCACAAACACCAAGACCAAGTGCACGACCTTTCTTAGTAGCAGCAATAGCTTTCTCAAGACCCGGAATGTTCTTACCTCTTTCAAGGAATTCCTGAACAACACAGTCAAGGAATACGATTGCTTGGAATACAGCATCAGTATCTTTCCAATCATCATAGAACATTAGGTTCATAGATGCAAGTACACAAGTGTAAGTATAGTCAGGGCCTGAGTGTAGGATGATTTCATTACACAGTTGTGGAGCCTTAATATCAAGTCCATGATCAACATACCACTGAGGGCGCTTCAGGTTAGCTTTGTCAGGGAAAAAGAAGTAACCCTTACCAGTCACCATCTTTGTTCTCATAGCTGTCTGGTAGCGATCTAGGGCGTCCCTATCTCCATCTAGGATTCGATCTATAAAATCAGCAGAAACATTCCAACCAATATTGTTACCATCAGGTTCCGTTTCAAGATATTTAGCAACCTCGTAAAAATCCCCATGATCAATAGGTAGATAACCAGCCCAACTTCCCCTACGCGCCGTGCCTTGGGCGACATATTCCATATCCTTTTGGAACAAACTGAGAACAGGGAGAACTCCACTTGTCTTGCCGCCGACACTAATATCGCTGCCCCTAGCACGAATATCACCAAGGTATCCAGCAGTACCGAAACCCATCTTCGTGAGCATCGATGTTTCGTGTCTTGCTTTATAGATTTCATCAATACTATCCCCCACATAACTTCCAGCACAACTTACAGGAAGACCTCTATTTGTTCCGGTATTCGCCAGAACGGGAGTTGACGGTGACAGCCAACCTTTCCACATAAGATCAAAGAATATCTCTTTCCACTTAAGGGGGTCTGGTGTGTGTGCTGATAATGTTCCAGCGATTCTCATGTACTGTTCTTTGGGGTTATCTGCTTGATACAGGTACTTCTCTTTAAATAGCTGGTAGCCACCTGTAGACCACCAAGCGGGAGCTAACCCTTGTTCTTGTAATTTCTTTCGTTCTTCGGATAGTTTATCGTACATTAGAATCTAAACCCTTCTTTATTCCAGTTTCTTACATATTGATTACCTTGCGATGAAAAGAAGTCTTGCATCTGATAGCCGTTAATACCTTTGTAAAAGTAATCGGCAATTGGGTTATATTCAACTTTATAGAGTTTCTCATAACCTAAATTCTCAAGACAGTAGTTAATACGACTCTGAGCAAAATGCTCTAACTGAATCTCAGTTATTCCGTCGATCTTTCCTTTTTCAAAGATTTTTCGGATGATAACTCTTTCATGATCAAGTACTGTATTCGCCGCCTCGATAATGTCCTGTTTAAGACTTTCTTCTTCTTTCTCACTTAGTTCACCAGCCTCTTTCATTTCTTTCTTCAAGGTTCTAAACAACCATGCAGCAGCTTC
>CEPP01001618.1_pt1 | contig 89630 bp, 87 predicted proteins | sample 530521 | NCBI WGS metagenome assembly CEPP01 (sample SAMEA2620256, study PRJEB7988) | marine metagenome | biome: marine biome (ENVO:00000447); feature: surface water layer (ENVO:00002042); material: "saline water (ENVO:00002010), including plankton (ENVO:xxxxxxxx)" | depth 5 m | reverse complement strand
GGGCGTTTTAATCGAAATAAGTGTCAACTTATTTCAGGACAAGACATTAAGCACTTTCCACTTTGACACTGTAACCGCAATCTTTCTGCGGGCAGACTTTTTCAGTACCTTTACTCTTGGTGGTTTTGATACTCAAAATCGGCCAATTACAATTAGGGCAAGGCTCGGCAACCGGCTCATTCCATATCGCATAATCACAGGTTGGGTATTCCGAACAGGAATAGAACACTTTGCCGCGTCGTGATTTACGGGTAAGGATCTCACCTTTTTTACACTTCGGACATTCAACACCGGTTTTATCCGGTTGTTCTAATGATTCAATATGCTTGCATTTAGGATAACTGCTGCAGCCGATAAATTTGCCGTATTTACCTGTGCGAATCCATAAGTCCGAATCACATTTAGGGCATTTACGTCCTTCAACAACTTCAGGTTCACTTGCAGTAGTTTCTTCACCATCAATATTGCGGGTGTAATCACACTCCGGATAGCCAGTACAGCCGATAAATCGACCACTACGCCCCAACCGGCTGGATAGTTTTTTACCGCACTTGGGGCAGTCTTCGTCTAACAGCTCCTGGGTCACATCGCTGCGCTGGACTTCTTTATCCTTAGTTTCAACCTGCTCTTTAAACGGGCCCCAGAAGTTGCGTAATAGAGGAATCCACTCTGCCTCACCACGTGACACCGCATCCAGATCGTCTTCCAGTTTGGCAGTAAAGTCATAATCCACATAGCGGGTAAAGTGTTCAACCAGAAACTTGCCGACGACTCTTCCCACATCAGTGGGATGAAAACGCTTCGTTATCAATTCGACATATTCACGTTGCAGCAAGGTGGATATAATGCTGGCATAAGTCGAAGGCCGACCAATATCGTGTTCTTCCAGACTGCGTACCAGACTGGCTTCACTGTATCTCGGTGGTGGCTCAGTAAAGTGTTGTTCCGGTCGAATAGCGACCAGATCAACCACCTCGCCAACTTCCATGGGCGGCAGAATATTTTCGTCCTTATCGCCTTTGGTATCGTCTTTACCCTCAAGGTAAACGCTCATAAAGCCGGGATTCACCACGGTAGAGCCATTAGCGCGGAACGTATTGCCTTTGCCACAGCCTAAATCCACAGCAACGGTATTCAAGGTTGCATGAATCATCTGACTGGCCAGGGTGCGCTGCCAGATCAGGTTATACAGTTTGTGCTGATCGACGGATAAATATGCCTTCATTTCATCCGGTGTACGCAGCACCGATGTCGGCCGGACAGCCTCATGCGCTTCCTGTGCATTTTTGGATTTGGTTTTATATTCCTGTGGTTTACTCGGCACTGATTTGGCGCCATAACGCTGACCGATAAACATGCGGATTTCTTCAATCGCCTCTGCTGCCAGAGACACCGAGTCGGTACGCATATAGGTGATTAAACCTTCCGCACCCTCGCCAGTATCCACACCCTCGTATAATTGCTGGGCAACACTCATGGTGCGCTGCGCACCAAACCCCAATTTACGCGAAGCTTCCTGTTGCAATGTTGATGTGGTGAAAGGTGCCGCCGGGTTACGTTTGCGTTGTTTTTTCTCAACGTGAGTAACCAGTAACTTGCCTTCAGCAGCCTTCGTTAGGGTTTTAACGACATCCTCCGCCTGCTCAGTTTTCTCGATACTGAACTGGCTGAGCTTTTCATTTTTATAATGCGTTAATTTTGCCTGAAACGGGGTTTTCTCAGCGGTTGCGTCTGCCTCAATGGTCCAGTATTCCTGAGCTTTGAACGCTTCAATTTCCAGCTCGCGCTCGACGATCATTCGTAAAGCAGGACTTTGCACCCGACCCGCAGATAACCCTCTACGCACTTTTTTCCACAGTAATGGTGAGAGCGTAAAGCCGACCAGGTAATCCAGAGCGCGACGTGCTTGTTGTGCATTCACCATGTCCATCGACAGTTCACGTGGATTGGCGACCGCATCGTTAACAGCCTGTTTGGTGATTTCGTGAAAGACGACACGGAAAACTTCTTTATCTTTTAAAACGCCTTTCTTTTTAAGCAACTCAAATAAATGCCAGGAGATTGCCTCTCCTTCACGATCCGGATCCGTCGCCAGATAGAGCGAATCGGCTTTTTTCATGGCTTTGGCAATTGCATCAACATGTTTACTGTTGCGATCAATTATCTGATATTTCATCGCAAAATCATTAGACGGGTCGACTGCGCCTTCTTTAGGCAATAAATCCCTGACGTGACCATAAGACGCCAAGACTTCTACATCTTTGCCCAGATATTTTTTGATGGTCTTGGCCTTGGCCGGTGACTCAACAATGACGAGTTTATTTCCCATAAAATCCTGTACCAAAAATAGACGCTCTAAATAACACTGCCCGTGTAAAACGGGCAGTGTTATGAATTATAAGAGCGGTCAAATTCAGTGAATAACCGCCTCCAAATCTTCAAACACCAGATCTTCCATCCAGGCATAAGCCACTTCTCTGCCCGGTTGATAAAACAGCACCATAAGTACCACCCATTTGAGCTGTTCCAGATCAATTTCTTCACTATCCAGTGCCAACACACGCTCGATGACAACTTCGCGGGTTTCGACATCCAAAACACCCACCTGTTCCAAAAACAATAAATAGCCGCGACACTGAATGTCGAGACGCTCTATTTCACTTTCGCTGAAAACACGGATATGTGTATTGGGATTGTCTGTCTGCGGGGCCACCACAGTCATATTGTCAAGCCAATCAAGCGCTTTGTGTATCTCCAACTCCTGAAAGCCTACCTGCTCTAATTCAAGTTCCAGGACATCTTTATCAGGTTGGCTGCTATCTTCAGTATCGATATAGTTTTCGAACAGATAGAGCAACACATCAATTACATTTTCTTTCATCGGCTTCTCTATTGTGGGCCTGATCAGGTTCCGGCTCGGACGTATCGTCCTCCGGGTAATGATGCTACCTGACCTTGCAGCTCCAGTAATAACAGCATGGATGAAACGGCATCAGCCGTCAATCCGCTTTTGTCAATAAGTATATCGATGTGGATCGGGTCATATCCCAGAAACTCAAACAGTTGTTGATAATCTTTATCTAATTCCGCTGTCGCCAAAACCTTCTCTGTCGTCGCATAAGGATCCTCCAGTTGCGGGACAAATCCAGCTAAAGCTCCCAGCTCTTCAATAATATCATTGGCTGTCTCAACTAACTTGGCACCTTCTCTAATCAACTGATGGCAGCCCCGTGATAACGGGTTGTGTATTGAGCCTGGTATGGCAAATACCTCCCTTCCCTGCTCCATCGCCATTCTTGCCGTAATCAGCGAACCACTTTTAACGGCGGCCTCAACCACCAGCGTGCCTAAACTCAAACCGCTGATAATACGGTTTCGCCGGGGAAAATTTTCAGCTTTGGGTGAAGTCCCCAAAGGAAACTCCGAAACGATTGCACCGATTTCTGCAATATGGTGCGCCAAATCCCGATTGGCTGCCGGATAAACCCGGTCCAGTCCAGTACCAATGACGGCGATTGTTTTGCCGGATGCCGCTAAAGCGCCTTTATGTGCCGCCGCATCGATACCTGAAGCCAATCCACTGGTAATGACAATATCGCCATCTGCCAGATAGCGGGCAAATTCAAATGCTGTATCACGCCCCGAAGCCGATGGATTTCGGCTACCCACAATGGCCAGTTGCCATTTACCAAGCAAATTAATATCGCCCTGAACAAACAATAAAGCAGGTGGATCCGGTATTTGCTTGAGCAGCTCTGGATAGAGCGGATGCTGCTGATCAATAACATGACGATTATCAGCCGATAACCATTCCAGATCGCGTTCAACCTGATCCCAGTCCGGAGATTGCAGTAAGGTCAGGATTTTCGAATCAACACCTTTTAACAGGCGAGCTTCACGAAAGATATCGGCTGGCTGATTAACTTGTTGAACAAGTTTGGCAAAGGTAGCTGGCCCGACACCGGGAATACGCTGTAAAGCCAGCTGACATGCCAGGGACAGTTGCGAAGCGGAAAATCGATGCAAACTGTTTCCTTTATTCTGCGGAACGCACCTTGTCAAACAGGTGCATGGAGGTTGTTGCTTTCATCACGATGGCGTAACTTACTTTGTCATAAAGCTTGAAGACCATTGCTTCCCCGGCATGTTCATCCGGTAGGGTTACCATTGCTTTGCGATCTTCACTGACCGCATCGCGAATCGTTTTTCCTGCTTTATATACGGATAAAACATGGCCGGTTTCCAGGCCGTCGCGACGACCGATATTTAATACAACAATCTGATACTGACCCACCTGAGAAACACCATCAAAGACAGAAATAATCACCCCTTCCATCGGTTGCGAGGGTGCTCTTGGGAAGAAGTTAAGATCAAAGTCTTCCTCTTCAACCGCTAACAATCTATCACCCACCATGACTTCCCGATTGGTGTAGGTTAAATCCATGGTGGAAACGTCCCCAGGCTCCCTGACCACTGCATCGCCTGAATAAATAGCTTCAACACCAAGCTCTTCACCAGTATTCGGATCAAAATAAATCTTTCCGCCACGAAATACACTGAATTCATCTTGTTCCGGCTCGGTAATTCCGCGTGCATAAACAATATCACCGGCTCCGGATAACAATCTTTCATCAGCGGTCGCGACAACATAGGGGGCAGCATCAAGCACTTCGGCCCCAACGACCCGCGGCTTGGTGAGAAACGGACGAATAATCGATAAAGGAATGGTACTTATTGCTTCATCCATCCTGATTTCACGCATTTCTGGTGAAAGTTTGAATGTTTGCTGACCACGATTCAGTTCCAGTACTGGCCGACCATCCCGGTAAACCAGTACTAATTCATCACCGGGGAAAATAAGATGGGGATTTTCAACCTGTGGATTAACTTGCCATATTTCCGGCCAGTGCCAGGGGTATTGGAGAAACTTCGCAGATATATCCCAGAGCGTATCGCCTTTGACTACCACGTAGCGTTCAGGATGGTTTGGATTAAGGGCTACCTGATTCGCAAGTAACGCAGAACTCATCAATAGGGCCATTAAACCCAAACAGATGTGACGTATCATCATAAAATCCTCATGGACGCTACAGGGCAGCCATTATCCCTGGATAAGCAGCAACGGCTCATAGTGTCTAATAAGCGTATACACTTATCAAGTCATCCGGCAACAAACTTGGTCTATAATGTGTCGATATCTCGACTGGTTAAACTTTTTTTGCCTGGAAAGGCCCTCTTCCTTGACGGAGTAAACAATGAAATTATCAGCTTTCTTTATTGCCAGCATGGCTACGATTGGCATTAATTCCGCTGCGATGGCTGCAGGCGATGTAGCTGCCGGAAAAGCAAAATCCGCTGTATGCGCTACTTGTCATGGTGCTGACGGCATTGCCATTATGCCGGTATACCCAAATCTCGCCGGGCAGAATGCGGAATATTTAGAGTCAGCACTTAAAGCTTACAGAGATAAACAACGTCAAGGTGGCATGGCCGCCATCATGCAGATGCAGGCAACAAACTTATCTGATGAAGATATCGCAAACCTTGCCGCATATTACGCAAGTTTAAAATAAATAAACTGCTGGTTAATTGATTCATAGCAGGTATTAACATGGCCTTACTAAACATATTGCATTTTCCGGATCCCAGACTGCGTCAGAAAGCCTTGCCGATAAAACAGGTAACGGATGATATTCGCCAGTTGGCTCAAGATATGCTGGAAACCATGTACGATGCTCCCGGCATAGGTCTGGCGGCGACTCAGGTGAACGAACAAAAGCGGTTAATCGTGATTGATGTTTCCGAAGATAAATCCAGTCCGCTGTTTTTAATCAATCCTGAATTACTGAACACTGAGGGTGAACGTGATTTTGAAGAGGGTTGCCTCTCGGTTCCTGAAGCCTACGAAACCGTTACCCGTGCCGATAAAATTCGGGTTCGCGCATTAAATCTTCAAGGCGAAACCTTTGAAATGGATGCTGACGGTATTCTGGCCACCTGCATTCAACATGAAATTGATCATCTGGAAGGAAAACTGTTTGTGGATTACTTGAGTAATCTCAAACGTCAACGCATCAAAAAACGGCTGGAGAAACACCAGAAACAAAAACTATAAGGACATCCATGCGCATCATTTTTGCCGGCACTCCGGACTTTGCTGCAACTATGCTGGCAGCTCTACTGACGACGGATCATGAAATCTGCGCCGTCTACACCCAACCGGACAGGCCTGCCGGTCGTGGCCGGAAACTCACTGCCAGCCCGGTTAAGCAACTCGCTTTACGGCATCAGATTCCTGTCGAACAGCCCATTAATTTCAAAGCCGAAGCGGATCGGGGAAAACTCGCCAGCTATCAGGCCGATCTGATGATTGTGGTGGCTTATGGGTTGTTACTGCCTCAAACGGTATTAGATACGCCCCGATTGGGCTGTATCAATGTTCATGCTTCTTTATTACCACGATGGCGTGGCGCTGCGCCCATTCAGCGCGCCATATTATCCGGGGATACGAAAACCGGCGTTTGTATTATGCAAATGGAAGCCGGATTAGATACCGGACCGGTTATCCAGCGTAGTGAAATTGCTATTGAAATGTCGGATACCGGTGAGACTTTACACGATAAACTTGCTCTTCTCGGCGCTTCTACCCTGCTGGATACGCTAAGTCGTTTTGATGAGTTACAGAAACACGCTGTTCCACAAAATAATGCTGAGAGTTGTTACGCTACAAAATTACACAAAGCCGAAGCCAATATTGACTGGTCACATTCTGCACAGCAAATCGATCGTCAAATCCGTGCATTTAACTCGTGGCCGGTTGCTCAGACCCTCTGGCAAGATAAGGTACTCCGCGTCTGGAGTGCTGAAATAATCGATAGTGCCAACAATGCAGAACCCGGCACTATTCTTCAAGTTAATCGTCAGGGGATAGATGTGGCTACCGGAGCCGGAATCATTCGTCTGTTATCTATCCAGGCACCCGGAAAAAAAGCGATGCCTGTCAATGATTTTCTGAATGCCCACCCATTGATAGCGGGTGATCATTTTGGCTAAAAGCAAAATATTGTGCGCACGTAGTGCAGCAGCTTTAGTTATTCAGCGGGTGACTCAGGGTCAATCATTAACGACGGCTTCTGTTGATATCATCAAGCGTCTGGACGAAACACAGCGCAGCTTATTTCAACAGCTGGCTTATGGTGTGATTCGCTGGCATCCCTTGCTTGAAGCACTCAGCCAACAATTACTTTCCAAACCATTAAAATCCAAAGATGGCGATATTCAAGCGCTTTTACTGATTGGAATTTATCAACTTCGCTCATTACGCATTCCGGATCATGCCGCCCTGTCTGAAACCGTTAGCGCCTGCAAATTGCTCAATAAATCATGGGCTAGCGGCTTAATGAATGCATGTCTGCGAAATTATCAACGGCAGCAGCAAGCAATGGAAAAATCCATCGCGGAACAGCCTGTCAGTCAATATGCGCATCCCGCATGGTTGATTGAAAAGTATCAAAACGACTGGCCGGAGTTATGGCAGAACATTTTGACAGCCAATAATCAGCAACCACCCATGATGCTGCGGGTTAACCGCCGGGAGTATTCCACTTCGGAATATCTGGAATTATTGGCTAAAGCCGGCATCCAGGGTGAAGCTATTGAAAATTGCCCTCAAGGCATCTTGCTGGAACAGGCATGTGATGTATTTGCCTTGCCGGGTTTTGTAGAAGGTGCCGTTTCAGTACAGGATGGTGCCGCACAAAAAGTTGCTGATTTGCTTGAATTACAGTCTGAACAACGCATTCTGGATGCCTGTGCAGCGCCGGGAGGCAAAACCTGCCATATTCTGGAAAGATTTCCAGCAAACCAGGTAACCGCACTCGATATTAGTGAGGAGCGGCTCAAACAGGTGAACGAAAACCTTTCCCGATTACATTTATCAGCTGATTGTCTGGCAGCAAATGCCAGCGATACTCTAAACTGGTGGAATGGTGAGCAGTTTGACCGTATATTGATTGACGCACCATGTTCAGGCAGTGGAGTCATTCGTCGGCATCCGGATATCAAACTGCTGAGAAAACCAGACGATATCGAACAATTGGTTCTGCAACAGCGAGCTTTGCTGGATAATTTGTGGCCATTACTGAAACCCGATGGTTTACTGGTTTACACTACCTGCTCTGCATTTAAGCAGGAAAATGAATTACAGATAGAAGCATTTTTGCAGCGTCAGCCTGACGCGATGGAGCAGCATCCAGCAAAGGCTCCAGCACGAAGAGTACGTTTTGGCTATCAATTGCTACCGGGAGATAACGATCTGGATGGTTTCTATTATGCCTGCCTGCGTCACCGCTAAACGTCTTCTGACGTCTGTTTTTTTGGTCTTTGTATCAGTGCAAACTGTACACGCGGAAGTTTTTCGTGTTGAAGAAGCTCGGACATCTCCAGCAGGCAATGGTTATCTATTGAATGCCAATATCAGTTATCCACTGAATCCCCGTGTAAAAGAAGCGCTATACAATGGTGTCCCTATAACGTTCGTGCAGGAGATTCAGCTCATCAGGATCTATCCTGTTTTGGGTGAATGGTGGCAATGGCGCAGCAATATCTGGTCAACCGAAATCCGTTACGTTTTGCGTTATCACGATCTCTCCCAACAGTATTTACTGCACTCAATGGAAACCAAAACGCATCGTAATTTTCCGACGATGGAGAGCGCGCTGATGGGTATGGGGGTGATAAAAGATTTCAGCTTACCCCCTCAGCATACCCTCGATACGCATAACCTAGTTCTCAGAGTACGCAGCCAGATTGATTTGAACGCCCTGCCGTCACCGATGCGGCCCGGCGCATTTCTGTCCAGCAAATGGGATTTAGCCAGCGAATGGTATGAGGTGGCATGGCCTTCCAACTAATCAGGGGACTCAGCTCAGGAACTGCACCGTATTTTTCACTGGCCTTGCTACTGTTAGTTCTGGCCTATTTACTCAGTGCGGCAACTCAGGATACCTCACGACTCAGTGACTTGTTTCTCTATATTTTCGGGCTGGGGCTGGTGTGCCTTTTATTGCTGGCCGGAATTCTGGCCCGTGGGTTATATCGGCTTTACCGGGATTTTAAACGCAAAGCACCGGGTTCCCGACTCACACTGAAACTGGTCAGTTTGTTTGTATTATTAATCGTCGGCTCAACCAGTATTGTTTACGGATTCTCTGTCCACTTCCTGCAACGCGGCATTAACAGCTGGTTTGATGTAAAAGTTGAGCAAGCTCTGGAAGATTCTCTTGAGTTAAGTCGCAGCGCTTTTGGTATACGTATGCGTACTTTACTGCGACAGACACGAATGATGGCGGGTGTATTATCAGAATTGCCAGACACCCGTCTGACCAATAGTCTGCGAGAGCTGGTGCAATTGAGTGGCGCCCTGGAAATCAGTATCTGGAATATGAGTGGACAACTAGTGGTTTCCAGCATTGAAAACCCGGCCATTTTTCTTCCCCAAGGTCCTGATGAATCGATTGTGCGCCGTTTGCAGCAAGGCGAAGACTATATAGGTCTGGATCCAGCAGCAAATGATGAACTGGAATTACGGGCTGCAGTAATGTTACCGCGTAAATCGATTCTGGCCGAAGAACGGTTTTTACATGTGGCTTTTCCGGTCAATGAACACTTGAGCTCCCTGGGCAAAAATGTTCAGGATGCCTACACGGATTACAAAGAGCTGAGCTATTTACGCAAACCGTTAGTCACCATATTCACCCTGACACTGAGCCTGATAGTATTTTTGACCATGCTTGCTTCAATCTGGTTTGCAGTATGGATTTCAAGACGTATGGTTCAGCCGCTACAGGAACTGGCTGCAGGAACCCAGGCCGTCGCTTCTGGTAACTACAATATGCAATTAACCGCATCCGGACATGATGAGATCGGTTTTCTGGTACGTTCATTTAATCAGATGACGCAACGCCTGACGCAAGCCAGAAATGCCTCCGATAGAAGCCATCGGTTACTGGAACAGCAAACCAGTTACCTGACGACAGTACTTGGCAGCCTGTCAAGCGGTGTTATTACCATTGATAACGATCTGTATTTGCGTACCGCCAATGTCGCCAGCAGTAAAATACTTGGCGTGAACTTGCAGCAACGATTGGAAAGCTCTCTGGATACATTGGGCAAAATCAATGACAACCTGCATAGCTTTTCCCTGTTAATACAAAACTACACATTCAAATCAGTTGCCTGGCAACAGCAGATAGAACTGCAACAAACCAAGGGACGTCAAACACTGATGTGTCACGGCACCCCTTTACCGGCTGACACGGGCTGGGTTATCGTGTTTGATGATATAACGACATTGCTTCAGGCACAGCGAAATGCAGCATGGGGCGAAGTGGCCAGACGTCTGGCACACGAAATCAAAAATCCGTTAACCCCAATCCAATTATCTGCCGAGCGCTTACAACACAAGTACGCTTCATTAGTGCCACCGGATCAAACAGAGACATTACAAAAACTCACTGATACGATCGTGCAACAGGTTGAAGCCATGAAAGATATGGTCAACGAGTTTTCTGATTATGCCCGCAGTCCCGGATTACAGCTGGAAAAAGTCTCCATCGGCGAATTACTCAGAGAAGTATTGACCCTGTATCAAAGTCATTCCAATCATCAATTCACTTTACTGAACAGTCCAACAGAGATTCCTATCAGGCTTGATAAAAACCGGATGCGACAGGTATTCCACAATTTACTGAAAAATGCCATTGAAGCCAGTGAAGAAGCGGACAAAGCTGTGGATATTGTGATCAGTTATCACGTTATCATTCAGCAACATATGCCGTGGTTGGAAATTACCATTAATGATCAGGGGCCGGGTTTTCCCCAGGAAATGATCGATAAACTGTTCGAGCCATACGCTACCACTAAAATAAAAGGCACCGGGCTGGGACTGGCAATAGTAAAAAAAATCATCGAAGAACATGGCGGGGATGTTTGGGCAGAAAACCTTAACCCCGAAGGAGCAGGTATAATAATCCGGCTACCACTGGAGGAAGATTAGGCGTGAGTACTGAAAAACCACTTATTTTAGTTGTAGATGATGAGCCTGATATCCGTGAGCTCATTAAAGATATTCTCGAAGATGAAGCCTACAGGGTCATCACGGCAAGTAATGGTGAGGAAGCGCGTCTGATCTTTACCCAAAAACAGCCACAACTGGTGCTGCTGGATATCTGGATGCCTGATGTAGACGGTATCAGCTTGCTGAAGGAATTTAAGCAACAAAATACAGGTGTCACCATTGTTATGATGTCAGGGCATGGCACTATCGAAACGGCCGTAGAGGCTACCCGCTCCGGTGCCAGTGATTTTATTGAAAAACCCTTATCCATGGCAAAATTACTACGTGCAGTGGAATTAGCCATTGAGAACCGTGCAAAACAGGCTGCTCAGCGTTATGAGTTTGCTTTAGAACCGGTCGGTAAAAGTGCCAAAATGGCGCAGCTGCGTGAACAGGCCGAACGTGTTGCCGGGCATGAAATGCCGATATTACTGATTGGCGAAGGTGGCACAGGGAAACATTGTTTTGCCTATTATCTGCACAGATTAGGCTTATATAACAACGGGAAATTCATTGAGTTCAGTCCCGAAAGCTTCCCGCTTGATAGCCACAAATTGATTTCACTGGCTCAGAACAACACGATCTATATCAATGATGTCGCTTTACTCAGTGACGAAGCTCAAGCTTTGCTATTGCACTTGCTGGAAAGTGGCCGTCTCAGAGAATGCCAGTTGATTTGTGCCACCCAGCAGGGACTGGACAAGGTTATTGCTCGTGGAGACTTCAGTGAAGGTCTGTTTTATCAACTTAATACCATCACGTTACAATTACCCGCATTACGGGACCATGTTGAAGATATACCCGAACTGGTGCATTTCTTTGTTGATCAGCAGACCTCACAAGCGGATTTGCCCTATCGCCGTTTTACCGTAGCGGCTCAGAACCGCTTACGAAATTATGCCTGGCCAGGCAATGTACTGGAATTAAAAAATGTCATTCAACGGTTGTTGGTATTTGGCGATTCTGATGATATTGATGTCGATGATGTGGAAGCGGCTTTGCTGGCCGAGCAACCACCCCAGGCGGATGACGTAACCGGTATCAACTTTGATCAACCCTTGCGTGAGGCACGCGAACAATTTGAACGGATTTATTTACTGCAGAAACTGCAGGAAACCGATGGCAACGTGGGCAAAGCCGCTAAATTAGCCGGTATGGAACGCACCCATCTGTACCGGAAGTTACGGGCGCTGGGCATTGATAGTAAACAAGTTTAAGGATTTGCAATGAAGATTCTAATCCTCGGCGCTGGACAGGTTGGTGCCTCCGTTGCAGCTACTCTCGCCCGTGAGGATGATGACATTACCTTAGTTGATACAGACGCCAATAGTCTGCATAAACTTCAGGATCATTACGATATTCGTACTATTCAAGGTCTTGCTTCGCATCCGGCCGTATTAGAACGAGCAGGAGCGGCTGATGCCGATCTGGTGCTGGCTGTGACCAATAGTGACGAAACCAATATGGTGGCTTGCCAGATATGTCATACGCTGTATAACACACCCACCAAAATTGCCCGGATTCGTGCTCCTGAATATCTTACAAAACCAGAACTTTTCAACAATGAAGCCATTGCTATTGATGTGCTGATCAGTCCTGAACAGCTGGTCACCGACTACATTGAAAGATTAATCAGTCATCCTAATGCCCTGCAGGTTCTGGACTTTGCTGATGGCCTGGTGCAACTGGTTGCTGTCCGAGCTTTTCATGGGGGGCCTTTAGTCGGTAATCCGCTGCGCGAACTACGAAAACATATTCCAAAAACCGAAACCCGGGTGGCGGCAATCTTCCGTAATGGCAAAGCCATCCTGCCGGAAGCCGAAACCGTCATCGAAGCGGATGATGAAGTATTTTTTATCGCCGCCAGCAAAGATATCCGCTCGGTGATGGCCGAATTACGACGACTGGAAAAACCGTATAAACGCATCATGCTGGCCGGTGGTGGCAATATCGGTATCCGGTTGGCCAGAGCGCTGGAAAACGACTATCAGATCAAAATCATCGAAGCCAATAGCGATCGGGCAGATTATTTATCAGAAGAATTATCCAAAAGTATCGTCCTGTTAGGCGATGTCGCCAATGAAGAGTTATTACTCGAAGAAGAAATTGATAAGGTGGACTTATTCTGCGCACTGACCAATGATGATGAAGCCAATATCTTATCGGCAATGCTGGCGAAGCGCCTGGGTGCCCGCAAAGTATTGTCATTAATCAATCGTGCCGCGTATGTGGATCTGGTTGAAAGCGGCACCATTGATATTGCACTGTCTCCCCAGCAAGCCACAATCGGCAGCCTGCTCGCCCATATTCGGCGTGGTGATATTGTAGCGGTGCATTCCTTGCGCCGTGGCGCTGCTGAGGCTTTGGAAGCCATTGCTCATGGCGATAAAGGTTCTTCCATGGTAGTTGGCCGACGCATTGATGAAATTGATTTGCCACCGGGCACCTCTATTGGCGCAATCGTTCGCGGTGAAGAAGTTATTATTGCTCACCGAAACACCATGATTGAAGCAGAAGATCATGTCATTCTGTTTTTAACCAATAAACGCTACATCAAAGAAGTTGAACGCTTATTCCAGGTCGGGTTCACCTTCTTTTAATCTTATGTCCTATTCACTTAAACATCATTTTCTGATCGCCATGCCAACCCTGATAGACAGTTTTTTCTATCATTCAGTGGTGTATCTATGTGAACACGATGAAGAAGGTGCAATGGGCTTAATCATAAACCGTCCCACCCGAATCATGATGCAGGAGCTACTTAACCACCTGCAAATCACCAATACTTCCGAATGGGCTAGCAACACCGCCGTTTTGTTTGGTGGTCCAGTGCAAAAAGATCAGGGTATGGTGGTGCATGATGGTGGGGAACAATGGAAAAATACCCTTAAGATATCCGAGCAAACGTTTTTAACCACTTCCAGCGATATCCTGCAATCATTAGGCACCCAGAACGGGCCGCCACATTCAATAGTCACTTTGGGTTATGCTGCATGGGAAGCCGGTCAACTGGAACAGGAAATAGCGGAAAACAGCTGGCTGACCGTGCAGGCGACCCCTGAACTGCTATATCAAACGCCCGCAGAGGAACGCTGGCATGCGGCAGCTAAATTACTGGGCATCGACATCAATCTGATGTCTAATACAACTGGTCATGCATGAATTCTGAGAAAAATATACTCGGTTTTGATTTTGGCATGAAAAGCATAGGTGTTGCGGTCGGTCATCAATTAACCAACACGGCCAGAGGCATTGCCGCTTTATCCGCCCGTGATGGCATTCCGGATTGGGATAGCATCGCTAATTTAATTAAGGAGTGGCAGCCTGGTCTTATTGTGGTTGGCTTGCCGCTGAATATGGATGGCACCGAACAGTTAATGACCGCCGCCGCCAGAAAATTTGGCAACCGGATGAACAATCGTTTTAATATTCCGGTGGCCTGGCAGGATGAACGCCTGACAACCTTTGAAGCACTCGATCAAATGGGAATACGCAGTAAAATGCAGTCCGATAAACGCAGCGATGTCGATAAACTTTCGGCTCAAATTATTCTTCAATCATGGCTGGACCAACAATGACAATGCCCCAAACCACAGCGGAAATTCAAAGTCTGCTAGAAGAGATGGCTGAATCCATACGTGATGATCTCGCCGACAAAGATCCGTTGCTGATCGGAATCCATACCGGTGGCGTCTGGGTCGCAAAAGCCTTGCAGAACATTCTTGGCGAAGACTTTTTTGATGCGCCGCTTGGCACCCTGAATATTGCCTATTATCGTGATGATTTCACTCGCATCGGCATGCATCCTCAGGTTTCGCCTTCCGATCTGCCCTTTGAAGTAGACAATCGCCATCTGGTGTTAGTAGATGATATTTTTTACAGTGGTCGCACAACACGGGCTGCGCTGAATGAAATTTTTGATTATGGTCGTCCAGCGAGCGTGACGTTAGCCGTGCTGATTGAACGGGATGGTCGTGAATTACCCATCCGTCCGGATATTGTTGGGGCCTCCGTTATTTTACCCCGCAATCAACATTTAAAACTTCGTAACCGCGATGGTTTGCAACTGGAAACACGCGCAGCAGGAGCGCTGCATGCCGAGTAATCAACTGACAGAAGGTGGCCAATTGCGGCATTTTCTGACGATTGAAGGTCTGAAACGCCCATTACTGACAGAAATCATGGATCGGGCTGAGCAGTTTTCCAGTATCAGCCATCGCCAGGTAAAAAAAGTCCCATTGCTACGTGGCAAAACCATTATCAATTTATTTTTTGAAAACAGTACACGCACCCGTTCAACCTTTGAGTTAGCTGCCAAACGTCTTTCAGCCGATGTGATGAACTTTAATATCAGCACCTCTGCAACCTCTAAAGGTGAAAGCCTCCTCGACACACTGCATAACCTTGAAGCCATGCACACGGATATGTTTGTGGTTCGCCATGATCAAAGTGGTGCAGCAGAGTTTATTGCCCAACATGTCGCACCGCATGTCAGTGTTATCAACGCAGGCGACGGCTGTCATGCTCACCCCACTCAGGCCATGCTGGATATGTTTACTATCCGCCGCCATAAACAGGATTTTGCCAACCTTCGCGTGGCAATAATCGGCGATATTCTGCACTCGCGGGTAGCCCGCTCACAAATTCAGGCGCTAGCCACACTTGGTGTAGGTGAGATCCGCGTTATTGGTCCACAGACGTTATTACCGCGTGAGAGCCAAACACTGGGTGTGCATGTTTATCATGACATGGCTGCGGGTCTTGAGGGTGTAGATGTGGTCATTACCTTACGCTTACAGCTTGAACGTATGCAAGGCGCTTTATTACCCAGTGCACGGGAATATTTCCGCTGTTATGGGCTGACCGAAGAAAAACTTAAATATGCAAAGCCGGACGCCATTGTCATGCATCCCGGCCCGATCAATCGTGGTGTTGAAATAGCCTCGTCAGTTGCCGATGGGCCACAATCAGTGATTCTTGAGCAGGTAACCCACGGTATCGCCATTCGCATGGCGGTGATGTCGATGGCCCTGGCCAGTCAATCAGAACAGGCAGAAGTCGAATAATGAAGATTTGTATTCAAAATGGTCGTGTCATAGACCCTGCCAGCCAACTTGATATCGATCACAATGTTTACATCGAAGATGGCCGCATCATTGCCATCGCTGAAGAGTTGCCCGGTTTTGATGCCGATATCGAAATTGATGCCTATAACAAAATCGTCTGTCCCGGACTGGTCGACCTGAGTGCCCGGTTACGTGAACCCGGACAGGAGCATACTGCCACCATTGAGAGTGAAACCCGTGCTGCTGCTGCAGGAGGGATCACCACATTGGCCGTTCCACCTGATACCGATCCAGTAATCGATAATCCAGCAGTAGTTGAATTGATCGAGGATCGAGCAAAAAAGGCCGGCCGCACGATGGTGCTCACCGTAGGTGCATTGACCCAAAAACTGAATGGCGAACTGCTGGCAGAAATGGCCGCGTTAAAAGCAGCGGGCTGTGTGGGGGTCAGTAATGGCGTGACCGAAATTAAAAATACCGTAGTCTGGCGCCGTGCACTTGAATATGCTGCTACGCTGGACTTGACTGTATTTATTAACCCCGCTGATCCCTGGTTACAAAAACAGGGCTGCGTGCATGAAGGAACGGTCAGTGCCAGATTAGGTTTATCCGGTATCCCGGAAAGTGCGGAAACCATTGCCGTAAGTCGGGACTTAATTCTGATTGAACAAACCGGAGTGCGTGCTCACTTTCACAGTATCTCTACAGGAAAAGCGGTCAAACTTATTCGCGAAGCACAAGAGCGTGGCTTACCTGTTACTGCTGATGTCAGCGCCCATCACTTACATCTTTGTGAACATGATCTGGGAAATTACGACAGTTTCAGTCATGTGATGCCACCCTTACGAAGCGTACGGGATCGCGAACAGTTAAAACAAGGCTTACGTGATGGAGTCATTCAAGCGGTCTCTTCTCATCATCAGCCGCTGGATGCCGATGCCAAATTAGGTCCGTTTGCCGAAACCCTGCCGGGCCTTTCGGCACTGGAAACCCTATTACCCCTGACACTCAAGCTGGTAGAAGATGATGAAATCACCCTGCATCAGGCTATTGCCAGTCTGACCTGTCAGCCAGCCGCTATTCTGGGTATTGAAGCAGGACAACTCAAAGCCGGTGCCAGTGCTGATATCTGTATTATTGATGCGGATGTACAATATGACTGTCAGCCCTCCGAATTTGTCAGTGCCGGAAAAAACAGCCCTTTTGGCGGGTGGTTGTTTCAGCATCAGGTCAGCCATACGCTGTTTCAGGGTAAACTCGTTTATCAGCGCCAGCCCAACTAGCCCATGCGGAGTCTTTAAAATGACAATTATGCGTTATTGTTTTCGAGTTCTTGGTTTGCTCGCATTTACTGTACTGTTTTCAGCCTGTACTCCTGAAATTGGTTCAGATGAATGGTGTGTGCATATGAAAGAGAAGCCCAAAGGTGACTGGACAGCAAATGAAGCCGGTGCTTATGCGGAACATTGTCTGCTCTGACTATCATGTCGCAACCGTTATTTGCATTTGATTTTGATGGGGTAATTTGCGACAGCGCCATTGAAACCGGATTAAGTGGCTGGCAAGTTGCAGCGCAAATCTGGGGAGATATGCCAAAGCAAATGCCGGAACAAATCCTGACGGATTTTCGTCAGGTGAGACCGGTGATGGAAACTGGCTTCGAATCGATTCTGATATGTCGACTATTGTTTGAAGCGATTAGCCCAGATAGTTTATTAAATGATTTTACCGGCCAAATCGACAATCTTGTGCTACGGGACCAGCTTGATAAAACGGATTTAAAAAAACGGTTTGGTGTGTACCGGGACAGCTGGATTGACGCCGATTTTGCCGGCTGGATCAAAATGAATCCGCTTTACCCGGGTGTTATTGACCTGTTAAGTCAAATCCCCCGTCACCAGCTTTTTATTATTACAACCAAACAGGAACGATTTGTCAGTGCGATCCTTGAAGCCAATCAAATAACTGTGGAGCCTACACAAATCTATGGTTTGGAACGTAATCTGAAAAAGCCTCAAATTCTTAATCAGCTTCAGCAATCACATCCACAAACCGCTATTCTGTTCATTGAAGATCGACTGCCCACATTACTGGATGTTATTGCGACCGCTTCCCTGTCCAGCGTTCAATTGTATTTCGCAAACTGGGGTTACAATACTGAAGATGACAAACATCACGCATACCTGCATCCCAGAATCACCCATATAGATTCACCTTCTTTACAAAACTTGACACCATGTTGAGGTAACATCCCCTTGGAACTCTCGGCAGGGAAATTTGCCCATAAACGGAAACCAGACATCGCACCTAGCTGAATTCAGTTTAGACCATCATTCGAGACAACATCAGCCAATGAAGCACAAACTTTTATGGCATGCTCTATTGCTTACCATTATGGGCCTTACAGGGTGTGAGCGTGACAGACCACAGGCAACACAACAAATAAAACCTCACCTGGTTGAAGTCGTCACAGCTGAATTAAAAGATATTTCCGTTTCACGCGAACGTAACGGCACATTAAGAGCCATTCAGGAAATTCAGATCTTCAATCAGGAAGAAGGGCAAATTGCGGAGCTGCCTTTTTTTGAGGGCGATCAGGTTGAGAAAGGCCAGGTTATCGCCAGACTTGATGATCGCTTGCTTCGCTCCCAACTCACCCGCGCCCAGGCATTAACCAGAAAATCTGCTACCGATCTTGCCCAAATCAAAGATCTGGTTGCCCGAAAATTGACGACTCAGACCGAATTAACCCGTATTGAAACAGAACTCGCTGTCGCCCAGGCTGAACAGGAATCCCTACAAACCCGCCTATCCTATTTTGTCATTCGTTCTCCGATAAGTGGCGTCATTACACAGCGTAACAGTGAACCCGGCAACATTGCTGAGCGTTATTCACATCTGATGACGATTGCCAATCAACAGACGTTAATTACCGAAGTGCGCCTCTCAGAATTACTTTTAAACAATATTCAGGTCGGTGATGATGTATCCATTCAAATTGATGCATTACGTACTGGCCGACGTCCGCATCCAGACCTCACCGGTAAAATCAGTCGAATCTTTCCGGATATTGATCCAATGACCCGAACCGGAACACTTGAAATAGCGTTGTCCCCCGTTCCGGAAGGTGCCAGGGCTGGCCAATTTGTCCGTGTAACGCTCACCACACAACAGGCAAAAAGACTGTTAGTGCCATTTATCGCGCTGCGCCGTTCTGTCGAAGAGGAGTATGTGTTTATTGCAGATAGCGATAATGTCGTGAAGCGTGTGCCCGTCTCTACCGGGCTGGAAATTGCAGATCAGATAGAAATTGTAGAAGGCCTGGAAGGCGGTGAGCAGGTTGTTATTCGTGGATTTACCAATCTTCGGGAAAATAAAGCGGTGAAAATCGTTAATGCGCCTGCTGCAAGACAAGCCATGCCGGCATCAACCAAACAAATCACTTCCCAATGAAAATCCAGGGAGGTGGGCTGGCAGCCTGGTCGATTAAGCACCCGATCGGTGTCTCAATGATTGCAGCAACAGTCATCGTCCTTGGATTAGCGGTTTTAAGCCGCCTGGCAATCGATCTGCTACCCCAAATTGTCTATCCCGATATTCGGGTACGTATTCTCGATCCAGGTGTCCCCGCAAGTGTCATGGAAGATCAGGTCACACGGTTAGTCGAAGAACAGTTAGCGATTACCGAAGATGCGTTAAACGTGCAGTCCTCTTCTGATCTCGGTTTGGTTGAAATTGATATTACCTTTGATTATGGCAAAGATATCGATATCGCCCTCCGAGACGCCAGTACGCGATTGGATCGGGCCAAAACCCAGCTCCCCGATTCCATTCAACCACCTGAAATCTACAAACGTGACCCATCACAGATCCCAGTTATTGAATTTGTCGTTAGCTCTGATTTAATGGATTTAGTTGATCTGCGAACCTGGACCGACGATGTCTTAAGCAAATGGTTTATTAATTTGCCTGGGGTTGCTGCCGCAGAAATCGGTGGCGGGGTTGAACGCGAAATTCAGATCATCCCAGACCAGCAGCGCCTGGCAGCGATGGGACTCAGCTATCGCAATATTGTAGATGCCATTCAGACAGCCAACGATGATATCGCAATTGGACGATTGCAAATGCCGGGCAATGAGATTACCGGTCGCATTGGTGGCCGATTGAATTCGGTTGAAGCAATTCGGCAACTACCGATTGGACGATCAGATAATAATATTATCAAACTGCATGAAGTGGCTAAGGTTGTCGACAGCAGTGAAGATGAGAGACTGCGAATCCGGGCCAATGGTATCAGCGGCATCAAAATGGCCATCCAAAAACAGCCAACGGCCAACACGAATAATGTGGTTGAAGTGGTGAAACGCCAACTGCTCTGGCTTGAAGAACAGAATGTCATCCCCCCCGGCATCGATGTGACAACCGTGACAGACCAATCTGTCTATATCAAACAGTCTCTGAAAAATGCTGCAACAGCCGCTATCAGTGGCGGTATTCTGGCCATGCTGGTGGTGTATCTGTTTCTCGGCAATTTACGTCGTACCTTAATCATTGGCAGTGCTATCCCAATTGCCATTATGTTTACCTTTGTATTGATGGGCATGGGTGGACTGACGCTCAATATCATGACCTTAGGCGGTCTGGCGCTTGGTGTGGGAATGCTGGTGGACAACACCATTGTCATGCTGGAAAACATCTATCGTCATCAATGCAAGCATGAGCAACCCCTGGAAGCCGGTACCCATGCAGCAGCGGAAGTCAACGGTCCGATTATCGCTTCAACATCAACCAACCTTGCAGCCATTTTGCCGTTTTTATTTATCGGCGGTTTAACCGGATTATTGTTCAGCGAACTGATTTTCACTATTTCAGCAGCCATTTTTGCCTCTATGGTGATTGCCCTCACCCTGGTTCCAGCCTATGCCGCCAAAGTCACCCAAATCAGCAATAATCCCATCCGTAGAATGATGGATGGTTTAATTGGCTTTTTACAATTGGGTTACGGCAAAGTCATTCGTTTTTTCCTGAAAATCAAATTGTTAATCATCGCGTTATTTATTGGTGGCTTTGCCCTGAGTTTGCCAGTTTTTACCAGTGGTCATCAGATCTTACTGCCCAATATCGATGACGGTCGTATTGAAGTACGGATGATTTCTGACTCCGGTGTCTCGGTGGATGAGATGGACAGTTATGTTCAGGAGCTTGAACGAATCATGCATGCCAAACCGGAAACGATGACCATCTTCACTCTGGTAGGGGGCAGCGTCTTCGGACGCTCTCAGCGTGAAGAACCCAGTCGGGCAGAAATGACTGTTGAGCTTGTGCCTGCGGATGAAAGGGAGATATCCAGCCAGCAATGGATAAAAGATATCCGCAAACAGGTCGATGAACTGCAGATCGCGGGACTACGCGTGTTTTTATTTCAACGCGGCATTCGGGGATTACGCACTCATAGCGGAGATCAGGATATAAGTCTGCGATTACAGGGCAATGATTTTTCTGTCATGAAAACCGTTGCCGATGAGATCGCCGATAAAATGCGACGAATTCCGCAATTAAGCAATGTAGAACACTCTGCAGAAGATGAACGGTTTGAAATTTCCATCAAACTGAATCGGGATAGAGCACAGGAACTTGGGTTAAACATGCAGGATCTTGCTGAAGCCGCTCAAACGGCTTTGCAGGGACGCGTTATCAGTGATTTTCTTGAAGGTAACCGCTCTTATGATATCCGTCTGAGACTTCCTCAGGAAGAAATGAACAATCCACAGGCGTTACGATCCATCATTCTGTTTCCTTCATCAGATGGAAGCACACCGTTATATCTTGGCGATGTTGCCGAAATTGAATTACTGGATACACCGTCACGGATTCGTCGTGAAAACCAGATGCGTATTGTAGAGTTATCAGCTGCATTGGTTGATGGTGCAACGTTAGGAGAAGCCTTGATTCAACTGGATCAAATGCGTCAGGAAATTAATTTACCATCGGGTTATACCATCTACGATGGGGGGCAAAGACAAGCCCTTGAACAACAGCAAAATCAAAACCTTCTTCTGATTGCTCTGGCATTATTTCTGGTTTTGGTCGTTATGGCGATTCAGTACGAATCGTTGCTTAACCCTATCATTATTCTGTTAAGCGTTCCGTTTGCTGCGATTGGTGTAGCACTGGGAATTTATTGGATCGATCTGCCACTCTCCATGCCAATTTGGTTAGGTACGATTATGCTGATTGGCATTGTGGTCAATAACGCGATATTACTGGTGAACTATATTGAGCTTGAACGACGACACAACAACAACTTAACCGAAGCCGTCGTTGAAGCCGTGCGACTGCGGTTGCGTCCGATATTAATGACCACATTGAGTACGGTCATGGGGATGCTGCCACTGGCGATTGGTTTTGGGGAAGGTTCTGAAATGTTGCAGCCACTGGCGATAGCCGTAGTATGGGGATTAAGCTTTTCGATGATGGTCAGTTTACTGCTGGTTCCTCTGGTATATCACCTGTTTCACTCGATTAGAGATCGAAACACACTTGATAACCAGGCAGCTTTAACTTAGAGGGAAAGGTCTACCAAATAAATGGCGGAGCGGACGGGACTCGAACCCGCGACCTCCGGCGTGACAGGCCAGCATTCTAACCAACTGAACTACCGCTCCGCGACCTGATGGTTAACAGACAACCGGTCAGGAAGCGTGCAAGAATACAGCAAAAAATCAAAAGGTGTTAGTGTTCAACGGAAAAAAGCTTTTAGGACCAGATAAGTATTTGAAAAAACGTCTATTAAATGGGTCTATTGATTGCTGGACAGCTGCCTTGGCGAAGAATTAAAGACAAAAAAATCCCCCGGAAGCGTTAATAATTGCCTCACGGGGGATTTGGATTACATTGCTTCAGCTGCCTGGACCGCTTTATTTACCAATCGTTTTGCAGCACCCTTCGCGCCGGAGTTTTTGATCTGTTCCAGATTGACTGGCTCGCCTACGATAATAGCGCCGCCCATGCCAGCGCCGAAATGCGGTGTGCATTTATATATGTAGATACCTTCCTGAGTAAAAGTACGGCTGTAGTTTTCACTCATTTGAGACACCCACATTTCTGCACCTTCCGGAATCAGGCCTTCGATTGACTCGGTATTATGTGTACTCATATTGGTCCAGGATACAGAATCACCCGGTGCAATCGTGACAACAAGCGGTTCATAAATCAAACCTTGAGCAGTCACTGTATGATTTTTTGATTCTACCGTGGCGGGAGCAGCCACCTCTTCCGGCTCTGCCTTAATACCAGCTTCTTTAGCGACTTCTTCGAGTCTTGCTTCAGCATCAGCCCGGCCTTCAGCAGCTGCATTTTCTGCCGCAGCAATAGTTTCGCTGGCACGTTCACTGACACTTTGACTGGTTTCCTGAGCGCTCTCAATGGCAGACTCTACCGCATCGCTCGCGTTATCCACTACCTCTGTGTGTGTATTACTTTGCAATGCTTCTTTTTCCTGCTGTGAGGCCTCAGAAACCTGTTCACTGATTTCCGAAGTGGGTTCTGATTGAGCAACCTCCTCCGTCGACTCAGCAACCTCCGTCATTTTTTCGATTACTTCCTTAGGAGAGCTTGGTCGATCGTAATGATCACTGCTTCCAGAGATAAAGGATGAAACAGCAGCCACAACAAAAACCGCTATGGCAATAATAATGACCGCAGTAATAATTGAACGGGAATGACGCATTAGACTCTCCAATTTGATAAATTTTTACCGATCATACCATCCCCCTAACGCTATTTATAAGCAATTCAGTCCTTTTCTTTGACCTGGGACAATTTATGGTTAGCAATCCGTTTTCTTGGTGTTTTTACAACACGCCAAAATAGTTTTGCACTTTCATCCTCAATTAAAGGTGTTAACTAGCAAAAAAAGGGCATTACTCCTGAAATTATGTGCGCAACTTCCCGAAAAACATCGATAAAAATAAGTGAAAAGCATCACCTCGTTGCATTTATACAACAATTTTTTATGTTTTTTTTCATTCAAACAACACGTTACAGGTGGGGCTGCATTAAACCAGATGGACGGCTACTTACAACCAACTATTTACAGGCCATCCAAGAAAGCATGTTTTTTATGACTTCAACTTAATTCCTTCCCAAATTCATATTGGTTAAAAACAGCCACCCCCAAACTATGGCCATCTTAAACCGCATAAACACTTGGATTAGCGTGGTGATTTGCGTTGTTTTAGGAATTTTTCCTATATGAAGCTAAAACGGCTAAAGCTAGCCTGCATGAGCTTTTTACGCACAGGAGAGAGAAATGAATCTAAAACCAAAACTCATCAGCTCGGCGATAATGTCATCGCTGATGCTGATGCCTTATGCCGTTCTGGCTGAGGAAGATGCAATTGATACAGGTAAAATGACCGTCACCGGCATTTTGCCTGATCGTCTTGAATCTGTTCCAGGCTCTTTCGATATTATCGATGAGGAATACCTTGAAGAGCGCCGCCCCATTTCCAATATTGAAAGAATGAGATCTGTACCAGGGGTTCATGTTGTTGCGGATGGCAGCATGGGTTTTGATACCAATATTGGTATACGTGGCCAAAATCCACGTCGCAGTGCAAAAACAATGATTATGGAAGATGGCATGCCGTTGCAGCTTGCTCCATATTTAGATCCTGTTGTGCATTACACACCAGCATCAAGCGCTGTAAGTCGTATTGAGGTTGTTAAAGGTGCGGGCCAAATCCTTTATGGACCACAAACACTAGGCGGTGCGGTTAACTTTATTACTAAACCTGTACCGCGTAATGGCGAAATCGAAGGTAGTGTATCCACAGTTTTTGGTAATCAGGATTACCGTTTACTGCATGGTAATGTAGGTTTTGGTAATGAGATCGGTGGCGTGATGTTCGATTTCACCCAGAACAAAGGTGATGGCATCTTCAAAGGTGGTGAGTTTGATGTAAAAGATTATCGCTTTAAAGGTGAACTGAATATCACTGATCGCCAAACGCTTGGCTTAAAACTGGTTCACACCCGTGATCGTCGTAATCAAACAGAAAATTACTTAACCATTGATGAATATGATCGCGATCCATTTAGTCATCCAACAGTTGATCTGGATGATTGGGAGCAGGATCGTGATGTTGTTCAGCTGAGTCATATTTTTGAAGTCAATGATAACCTTACCTTACGGTCACAGGCTTATTATACGGATACTTTCCGGAACGGTTTACGTGCGTCTAACACTGGTCGTATTGATGGTGATGGTTTTAGTTCATCACGTCTACGCTCTTGTCCTGCGGCTGGTGGCGGGACTATTCTTGCCAGTGAAGTAGGTGATGTAAGCATTTGTGGTGGCCGTCATGCGCCACGCCAATACTACACCTGGGGTGCTGAAACGCGTGCTGACTTTGGACATAGTCTGTTTGGCCTAGAAAACGACGCGATTGTCGGTATTCGTTATCACGAAGAAAAAGCACATCGCCAGCAGGTCTTTGCTACCAACCCTGCTCAACGTGAAGACTACAAGCTTGCCTTGATTGAAGGTGAAGATCGCGAAGGTTCAAGGTTAGACGCTCAAGCTATTTCCTATTTCGCACAAAACACCACTTACATCGGTAACTGGTCATTAACTCCGGGGTTCCGTGTGGAAGATGTTCGTACCACGGATAAGGATGAGTTCACTGGCGAAAAAGAAAATGATAACTTCACCGAGTTTTTGCCAAGTTTTGGGGTTGCCTGGAATGGCATCGCCAATACAACCATCTTTGCTGGTGTGCATGAAGGGATTTCCCCAGCGCGTGCAGATCGTGAGTTCACAGCCGATGGTGGTAGAGCTGAACCTGAAGAAAGTACTTTATATGAATTAGGTTTCAGAAGTGCTTACTTTAACGGCGTTGTTGTCTCTGCAACCCTGTTCCACAACGATATTGAAAATACAGTTGTAGATAACGGTGCGACTTTTGACAACAGTGGTGAAAGTGAGCAGCAAGGTATTGAGTTAGCTGGACGTATTAATTTTGGTGATATCTATGGTACAACCAATAATTTCTATATTTCAGGTGCTTATACCAACTTATGGACAGCTGAATACAAGAAAGCTGAAAACCCAGATAACGATGGCAACAGAATGCAATATGCACCTGAGCATTTGTTAAATCTGGATTTTGGTTATGAACACGTCAGCGGTATCAATGCACGTATGGGTGTACAACACGTTAGCAAGCAATATGTTGATGACGAAAATACCCGTGATGAACTTCGTGATGGTGAAAATCCTGAGCGTCGTACAGGTGTTGCGGGCATTATCCCAAGCCAAACCATTTGGAATGCCAGCATTGACTATCGAGTACCAAATTCTGGTGTAACACTGTTTGCCGGTGTTGAAAACTTGTTTGATAAAGAATATCTGGCAAGTCGAAACGAAGGGAAATTACCAGGTCGTGAGCGTCTGTTCTTCGGCGGTATTACTTACGACTTTTAACCAGCTTCAACGTTGACGGAGAAGGTATGCAGAACATGTTTTAAATATGTAACAAAAACAGCCATTTCTCCCAGATTTGCTGTTTCTGCATCACCATTGCCGACAAGCCCGCCCTGTGCGGGCTTTTTTTTGCACAAAAAAACCCACCTTTTCTGGTGGGTTTATTGTGTTTTACAGGTATCTTTAGGGTTAGTCTTTTTGTATTTATGGTTTATCGAGATCCATCAGTATGATTTGTCTATCGGTATATTTCGTTTGAACCGCTTTTTCTGAACGTGCCATAAAAGCTTTTTAACCCGGGAGCAGGTTTCTTCATTTCCCAAGATTATCCAGAAGAACCAAGACCTGGAAGGTCATGGGAGTAGTATAAAAATCGTATGCTGCAATAACTGGAATAGGTTATTCGGTAGCTTCCAACTTTGTTTTCAATGACTTCATCGAAAATATACTGTCGATAATTTTCATGCTCTGCCAGAACGTAACCAGACAAAAACAAACCGCTGACATCAATAAGCTGAGCTTTCACGCCCCCAGTACTTTATTTAAAGCTCAGACTTAATTCTCACAAACCCCGGGTCCAGGTTATTAAGACTTTGAATCTCCCATTTTGCTTATGGTTTTGATAACCTCCATATAAGCTTCACCATGATCCCGTACTGCATCTGCATCATATTTTTCAGAGGCCAGGTGCACTTCTTCAAGTGTTGCAGCTAATTTGTCCAGCTCTTCATTTATTTTGGCCAGTGCATTTTCCAGGGTATAAGTCAGCTCATGGATTTTGGTCACATCTTCTGCCGACATTGAGTCTTTTTTCAGTAATGTCTCCAATCGATCGTTGTAGCGTTTGAAGTGCGTTACCGCTTCTTCTAATGACTCGGCTGATTCGCCTTTAAAATGCTCTACCGTTTCCGCTTTCGCCATTGTGGCCACACCAAAACTCAGTGCTGCCGCTGCCAGGTAATTTATTACTTTCATGTTGATACCTAAATGTAAATAAGAACCGTTAACATATACAACGATAACCAGACTTGCAAATATAATTGGATAAACAAATACAAAACTCCAAGGCATAAAAAAACCTTCCGTCATTTAACGGAAGGTTTTTAACGTGTGATTCTGAATATCGGGTTACATTGCTTCTGCTTCCTGAATGGCTTTTCTGACTACACGCCCTAAGCCCCCGCTAGCATCAGACGCCTTGATGTCGTCCAGATTAGTCGGTTCACCTACAATCACGGCACCACCCATACCGCTTCCGATATGCGGGGTACAGATATAAACGTAGATACCTTCTTTATCAAAAGTATGTTGATAGTTTTCACCCATTGGAGACATTATTTTTTCAGTACCTTCTGGCACAAGACCTTCAATGGTTTCCACATTATGTGTCGGCATGTTTTCCCAACGAACGGTATCACCGGGCGCGATCTTAACGACCATAGGCTCAAACTTCATACCTATGGCAGTAACCACATGGGTTTCCGCAAATACCGACTGAGTTATAAACAATAATGCTGCAGGAATCGTTAGAGCTAGTTTAGTTTTTGGCATAATGCCTCCTCTACAGAAGATGTATAAAAAAACACCATCAGGGTAAATTATTAATAATATTGAACGCTTTTCTGTGTGAAAAACTCCCTAATAATATTCAGGACAACGTTTTAGCCTTAGTGTTCCTATTTGATATATATAGATTTTTTTCATTTTGATAGTGGGATGATTTCCCGGGGAGTGCATTAACATGCGTTAATCATTTTGGGTCAGGCATTAAGTTTCGTGTTTAAAAAAGCTACTGACCTGGAAAATGAGAAAGCCCAGCGCCGATAAAACAATGGCAATTTCGTAATGAGCATAAGCGACCGACAAGCCAATAGCACCCGTCAGCCATATACCTGCTGCACTAGCTGTACCATTTATGGATCCTGATGTATTCATAATGGCGCCGTCACCAGAGGATAGGTTCGCATCCCAGCCCCTTTTGTCTTTTACTCACGGTTCAAGGCAATCGGAAGGCCAGCAAAAGACGATACCCAGTTGATATGAGTGATACCAAATCAGACCGACATTGATATCCATAAAACAACCTACTTTTGGTTAGGTTGATTTTGAACAAATAAATATAAAATGCTTACTTAATCTGAAGCAATTTGTGATTTTAAACTTCGTGGCCAGGCTGTCACCAGTGCCTTGAGTAAGGTTGCCAGAGGGATAGCAAAGAAAATACCCCAAAAACCCCAAACCCCACCAAAAAACAAAACGGCCAGAATGATCGACACCGGGTGCAGATTAACCGCTTCAGAAAACAAAATTGGAACCAGCACATTGCCATCTAAGGCCTGAATAATTCCGTAAGCCACCAATACATAGGCAAACTCCTCAGTGAGACCAAAATGAAAGCCTGCAACCGCTGCAACCGGCAATGTTGCTACTGCGGCACCGATAAACGGAATCAATACTGAAAATCCAACTAACACGGCCAGCAATGCCGAATAAGGCAAACCAAACCAGGCAAAAGTTATAAAAGCCACTGTACCCACAATAATGATTTCAACCACCTTGCCACGCACGTAGTTAGCAATCTGACCATCCATTTCATTCCAAATCCTGCTCATCAAGCCACGTTTTTCCGGCATCATTGATAAAATAAAGCCCACCAGCTTTTCTCTGTCTTTAAGCATGAAAAACACCAGAATTGGTACCAGGACCAAATAAACAATCAGACCAATCACATTGCCTAGTGAAGCTAAAGATAAAGTCAGTGCACGCTGACCGTAGATACTCAATTCTCTTGCCACCATTGAGATCCAGTTCTGAATTTCATCCGGAGTTATCAGTGTGGGATATTGCGCCTGAAGCTCATCCAGCCATTGCTGTCCGCTCGAAAGCATTCTGGGTGTTTCCAATACCAGATTAACCAGCTGATTCCATAACAATGGCATCAACAAAAAGGCCAGCGCTAACATCACACTGACAAAACCGACAAAAACGATTGCCACGGCAATCATTTGCGGCACGTGCCTCCTTGTTAGCATATTCACTACGCCCTGCAACAGAAACGCAATGATTAACGCCGTAAAAAAAGGGGCTAACATACGACCAAACCAGATGATCACAGCAAAGCCTAATACCAGTACAATCAGCATAATGACGGCTTCTTCATCAGAAAAATATCTTTCCGCCCACTTTTTGAATACTGCTCGCAAGGTCATATCTGTTTTGGTCCTGTTCAGCGTCTTAAGGTATGTCTGTTACTATTTTGGCATATCGTCATCAGACTTGTAGCGCATTAAATGCAGTCTAACATTCAAATTTGAGGAACTATCCAGGTGGATATCGTTCATTAATTGCATTCACCAACCATGCGAACCACTATGTTGAAATCATTTTCGTCAAGCAACCTGCTGGGTTGCGGGTTTATTTTTATACTATTCACTCAACCCGGCCTCGCGGCCACACCGGTAAGTGTCAGTAAGCCGATAGTATCAGAATCGACTGAAACACTGACCCTATCAGGCTCATTAACAGCTGAACGCAGGGCATTGCTGTCTCCAAGAGTTGATGGCTTAGTCAAAGAAGTTTTAGTGGATGCCGGCTTCCGGGTTAAACAGGGTGATGTTTTACTGAGACAGGATCCAGCTATCGCCAAACAACAGCTGGAACAGGCAAGGGCTGCAACAAATGAAGCTCAGGCCAGTGCAAGTGAAGCCGAGCGATTAGTCGAAGAAGCCAAACGGCTTCGTGGAGATAATTACATTTCGGCTACAGAGCTGGCTAATCGCGAATCCAATCTCTTATTGAGTCAAGCAGCTCTGGCAGCGGCCACGGCCATGCAAAACACCGCGGCAGAACAGCTGAGTCGACATGAACTGCCAGCCCCCTTCAGTGGTGTTATCAGCGCCAAAATGACGGAAGCCGGTGAATGGATTAATCGAGGTGATCAAGTGCTGGAATTGGTAGCTCTGGAGCCTGTCAGACTTGATGTTAACGTGCCCCAGGAACGATTTTCTGAGATCACGACAGAAAGCCGGGTCGAAATACTGCCTGATGCACTGCCGTCACAGAAACTCTCTGGAAAAATTACTGCTCTCGTCCCGGTCAGTAATACACAGGCCCGCTCATTTTTAGTCCGCATTGTTGTGGATTCAAATGATGTGACTCTGTTACCCGGCACTTCTGCCAGTGCAGTAATCTATATGGGTGGGGATAAAGCAAAAGGGTATCTCATTCCTCGTGATGCAGTATTACGTCATCCTGATGGCGGAAGAAGTGTATTTATTATTGATGACAACAACCGGGCGCAACGCCGAACTGTGAGTGTCGGTAGTGAAAGTTCTGACGGTATCATTATTACTGAGGGGTTAACAGCCGATGACTTAGTGGTAATTCGCGGTAATGAGGTGCTTAGCGATAACGATGAAGTTGAACTTGCCAGCGACGCCAGATAAAAGGAATTAACCCCGCATGCTAGAAGCACCGATTCGTAACGCCAAACTACTTACTGTCATGGTGCTGATTGTTTGTGTTCTCGGCATCTCTGCCGCACGAATGATCCCCGTACAGATGATTCCTGATTTGGATGTACGCACCATCAGCGTTGTGACGCAATGGCCTGGAGCAACGCCTCAGGATATTGAAAAGGAAATCCTGATCGAGCAGGAACGCTATCTGCGTAATATTCCAAACCTTAAACGAATGGAATCGTTTGCCGAAACCGGTGTTTCATACGTTGAGCTGGATTTCCCGTTTGGCGTCGATATAAATGAAACCTTAATAGAAGTCGCCAATGCGCTAAGCCAGGTTCCCAGCTATCCGGAAAATGTCGATCAACCCAGTATCCGCAGCAGCTCGTTTTCGGAAAACGCTTTTATGTATTTTGCGGTATCCCCGCTACCAGGCAACCCGCTGAATCTTGATATCGACATGATCACCGACTTTATCGATGACAATATTCGTACTCAGATGGAGCGTGTGCCGGGTGTTTCCGAGGTTCAGCTCCGCGGCGGCGCCGAACGACAGATGCAAATCTTTATTGATCCCGCCAAACTGGCTCAAAGAGGCTTAAGCCTTACCCAGGTGCGCGATGCCATCCGTGCCCGTAACAGCGATACCTCTGCCGGTGACCTGGATGATGGAAAAAAACGCTATTTAATCCGAACGGTTGGCCGGTTTGATAATAAGCAGGAACTGGAAGAATTGATTCTGGCGCATCGCAACGGCACTGATATTTTCCTGAAAGATGTCGCCACGATTAATCTGGGTCACTATGAAGTTCGTGAAGTCGCCGTGGTCAATGACGAGCGTGGCCTGACGATGGCGGTTAAGCGCGAACCGGGTTCTAATGTAATCGATATAAAATCCGGCATGATGCAGGTGGTTGAAGAGATGCGGCGAGATTTACTGCATCCGAATGGCCTGGATTTAGTCCTGATTGGCGACGATGTTCGCTATGTCGAATCATCAATACAGAATGTCTCTCAGAACTTGCTGCTAGGGGCATTGCTGGCCACCATCATACTTTTTTTATTCCTTCGCAGTATTCGTGGCACATTAATCGGTTTGATGGGGATGCCGGTGTGTATTATTGCGGCATTTTTAGGGTTATTGGTTTTTGATCGTACGATCAATGTGATTTCCTTGGCCGGTATTGCCTTTGCGATAGGCATGACGGTCGACAACACGATTGTTGTACTCGAAAGCATTGAACAGGCCAGGCGCCGCGGCCTGGATAGAATTGAAGCCGCTATTACCGGTGTTCGTGAAGTGTGGACAGCGGTCCTGGCTTCCAGCATGACAACGATTCTGGTTTTTGCTCCGGTATTATTTGTTCAGGAAGAAGCCGGCCAATTGTATTCGGATATCGCTATTGCCATTTCGGTAGCCATTCTGGCTTCAATGCTATTTGCCGTAACCGTGGTGCCCGCCGCCTGTGCTCACTTCGGCCTTGGCAAAAGTCGTGGTACTCATGAAGATTTACATCGTCGAGGCGTCATCCTCCATAGCGTCAACTGGATTACCGGTGGTTTTTTCAGACGCCTGATCACCATGCTCATTACGGTATCAGCAACCCTGGTTGCCGCATGGCATTTAATGCCGCCGGCTGAATACCTCCCTGAAGGTGAAGAACCCAAAGCCTTTACCAGTATGATTCCCCCCCCCGGCTATAACCTCTCGGAAATGTTGCGAATCAGTGAAGAGGTCATTGAAATTCTCAGTGAGGCCAAAGGAGCTGATCCAGCCTTATTTGATCGTGGAGAAGCCCCGCTTCCATCACTTGCCTATTATTTTATTCGTACCACTCCAACCGGTTTACGCGTGCTCAGTGAGCCTACCCGAACGCAAGATATCGAACTAATGATGAATGCGTTAACCGATTTATTTGAAAGTTATCCGGGTATGCGTGCTTTCTCAGGTCGTGGTTCAATTATTTCCAGCGATCAGGGCGGAACACGTGCGGTCAGTCTGGATATTGCCGGTCCGGATATGGAAAACCTATACAGTACGGCAGAATTTGCGCTCAAACGAGCCGAACAGTTGTTTGAAAACCCACAGATAGATTCCATTCCTGGATCGTTATCGCTGGATCAACCATTAATTGAAATCCGGCCTCGCTGGTCGCGGTTAACCGAGGTCGGGTTTACAGCCAACGATTTTGGTTTTTCAGTTGCAGCATTAAGTGATGGCGCTTTTGTTGATGAGTTTTTTATTGATGATGACAAAGTCGATATGTTTCTGTTCAGCACTGCAGGGCAACAACAGAATTTGTCAGGCTTAGCCGGTCTGCCCGTACTCACCCCCAATGGCGGTATTATTCCATTGAATGCTTTGGCTGATTTGGTCGAAACCGTTGATAGTGCAACCCTTAGACGGGTTGATAGTCGCAGAACCGTCACCCTGCTGATTATTCCGCCGAGAGATGTGGCTCTGGAAACCGCAGTGAATAAAGTTCGCAACGAAATGATTCCCGCCATGCAGGCTGAAGGTGAAGTCGCCAAAGGAATTAACCTTTCTATTTCCGGCGCTTCGGATCAATTGGATGCCACAAGAGAATCCTTATCTGAAAATCTTGTGGTGGCTGTTATACTCATCTATCTGGTTCTGGTCGCTATATTCTCACATTGGGGCTATCCATTAATTATTTTAACCACTGTGCCATTAGGCATCGCCGGAGGTATTGTCGGGTTGGTCGCCATCAATGCCTCCGGCAGCCTGTTAAACTCGTTCGGCTTACCGGCAATCATCCAACCATTCGATATGATTACTATGCTGGGCTTTGTCATCCTGCTGGGTACAGTGGTCAACAATCCGATTTTGATTGTTGAACAGGCAAGACGTAATTTGACCGACAAAGCCATATCGGTACATACGGCCGTTAATCAAGCCGTAGCAACTCGGTTGCGCCCGATATTGATGTCGACATTGACCACCATTTTTGGTCTGGCACCGTTAGTGTTTATCCCTGGTGCCGGTACTGAGCTCTACCGAGGTGTGGGTATTGTGGTTCTGGTGGGCATCGCGGTTTCCACCCTTATCACGCTGACATTCCTGCCAAGCTTGTTAATATCGATTTTATCGTGGACACAACGTAAACAATTGTCTCGGCAGCCTCAATCATCTAACGCTTGATCCTGTTCAACAAAGATCAGCTTGTCAGTATCAAAACCACGTTGCTCAGCCTCGTTAATAAAGCTGGCAATTAACTCGTCACTGACTTGCGGTGTACGGGCCAATAACCATAAATAGTTATGGTTAGGGCCTGACACATACGCATACTGGTAATCCTGTTTATCCAGACCAAACACCACATAACCACCATAAAATGGTCCAAAAAAGGATACTTTCAGGTGTGCAATATCAGCGTCTCTGACGAACTTTGCTTTACCTTCAGCTTCTTCCCATTGTCCTTTCTCACTGTTGTAGCCGCGATTGATCACCCTGACGGATCCATCTTCCCGCAAGCTATAGTCGGCGGTCACCGATGTTAAACCCCGTTCAAAAGAATGATCCAGTCTCGCTATTTCAAACCATTTACCCAGATAACGATCCAGCTCAAAATCAGGGACAGGCTCAACCCCTTTGGGAGTTCCAGTGCAAGCAGTTAACATCAGTGATAGCAGAAGAATGGTAAATAGACGCATATTTCACACACCTTTGGTTAATTTACGAGTTTATATCTGAGGTCGCATGTATGAGTGAGACGCTAAGTTTGGCGGATATTTCCCGAATCATTGAAATGGCGTGGGAAGATCGTACACCGTTTGAAGCGATTTTCCGGCTGTATGGCTTACCGGAGAATCAGGTCATTAAATTGATGCAACGCGAAATGAAACCAGGTTCATTTCATCTGTGGCGGGAACGGGTTGCAGGGCGAAAAACCAAACATCAGGCTTTGCGTGATCCGCGTATCTCGCGGGCCTACTGTCCGACTCAATATAAACCACGCTAAGCCACTTGAGTTTTATTAAACGGCGGTAAAGGCTCTTATCGCAATATAAACACAACTTAACCAGCCGACCATAAAAATCAAACTGCGAAAAACAGCCAAATCCAGGGCGTAAAAAATCGGGTGTAGAATACGACAGGCCAGAAACAAAATGGCTGCTTCACTCAAATCCCGCAGATTTACACTGGAATAAAACGCCAGCAACGTGACGGCGGAATAGAATATCAACGCCTCCCAGGCATTTTTCTGTGCCGCTAACACGCGGGCAGCCACACCGGTTAACTCAGACTGTTGCTCTCTGGGATGGCGGTTATCAAAGATATCAACGTGTTTATAACGTAAGTAGCCGCCGATAAATGCCAGTATCATCGGGAAAAACGTAACAATAAATAACACGATAAACAACGCAGGCATGTATTACTCCAGGCAGCAAAAGTTAAAGGAATTAATCAGCTGAATTCAGCTGCAATTTTCAGTTGGGCATAATTTTTTACAAACAACTCACTGAACGCTGGATCAAATGCTTTTCCTGATTGTTCGGATAAATATTCAAGTACTTTATCTTCCGGCCATGCATCTTTGTAAACCCGGCGATGATAAATCGCATCCCAGACATCAACAATGGCAAAAAGTCTTGCTTCAAAATGTATCTCGGTTCCCTTCAAACCCTGTGGATAACCTAATCCATCCCATCGTTCATGATGTTCATAAGGAATCATCATATACTGTCGCAGGTAATCGTTCTTTGACAAAATATCATAAGCGATTTGTGGGTGCTGTTTCATGATTTCCCATTCTGCATCGGTGAGCTTTCCGGGTTTTGTCAAAATCTCATCCGGGATGCCGATTTTGCCAATATCATGCAGAATTGCGCCATAACGAATCGATTCCAGTTGTTTTTCATCACTTATGCCGGACAGTTTTGCCAGTGCTACCGTCATTCGGGTAACCCGCTCGGAATGATCTTTGGTTTCCTTGTGCCGTGCATCCATCACATGAATCCAGCCCATCACTGCCTGTTCAATACTGTCCAGAATTTTACGATTGGCTGCCTGAATCGCCTTGAAGTCATGACGAATCAGCACATACAGGAATGCAGCCGTTAAGATTACAAACGCCCAACCTTTGAAATGTTGTATCTGAGTAACACGTTCTCCTGAAAATAAATACTCTACAGAGATATCTGAAAAAAATATCCAGGCTATCCCAACAAGCAAATACACCAGAACAATTCGGTAATGAGGGGGTAAATTCATGTATTTTTTATTGTTAGCTGTCGGGAAACCATCCTTCAGACCCCGCGCAATAGATTAATTTGGCAGTTTTGCTTCCAGAAACTGCAATAGACGCTGCCACGATTTCTGATCAGCTGCAGCATTATAGCGATCAACACCAAACACGGTAAAAGCATGTTCCGCACCGCCATAGGCAATCATTTCGTTGGGGACATTATAGGTTTCAAGCTCTGTGCTCAGCTGAGCAAACTCCTGCATGCTTATCGCTTTATCAGCGGCACCATGCAATACCAGAATTTCTGCTGAAGTACTGGCATAATCCTGTCCCTGAGGGGTTTTTAAGCCCCCATGGAAACTGACAAAACCTTGCAGATTCTCCCCCGAACGAGCCATTTCAAGCACCGCTGCACCACCAAAGCAATAACCGATAACAACAACCTTTTGCCGGTTGGCTCCCAGTTCAGCGGCTTTGTCCAAAGCACCTTTCAGTAACTGACGCATTTTCTGTCTGTCCTGATACAGCTCACCGGTATGTTGCTTTTTATCTTTATCTTCCGTGGGTCGAATGCCTTTACCAAATAAATCCGCGGCAAAAACCGCATATCCCTCTTCAGCCAGCATATAGGCACGTTTGATTTCGTAATCCGTCAAGCCGTCCCAGTCGTGGATCAATAACACCAAAGGGGCGCTATCTGCTGGACTGACATAGAAACCTTCGTAGGTTTCATCATTCACCTGATAATCGATATTATCAGCGGCTGCCGCCACTGAAAAACAGGTAAGCCCGATTAATAAATATTTTTTCAGCAACATGCTATCTCCCTGGCAATCGTCTATGAACTATTACGACCAAATGATCGCTGCAGAGTTGGCAAAAAAGCTACTTTATTGAATGCATCTTTAGTTAGCCATCATGATGGTAGCGAACCACTCTGTCGACTTCGTTTTTTGAGCCCATGATGACGGGGACGCGCTGATGAATGTTTTCCGGCTGGATATCCAGAATCCGCTGGGTTCCGGTAGAGCTTACACCACCGGCCTGCTCGACAATGAAACTCATCGGGTTTGCTTCGTACATCAGGCGTAACTTACCGCCTTGCCTGGCAATTTTGGAATCTGTCGGATACATAAAAATGCCACCTCGTGTCAGTACGCGATAAACTTCTGCGACCATTGATGCCACCCAGCGCATATTGAAATTTTTCTCCCGTACACCCTCGGTGCCTTTCATACATTCTTCGACATATTTCTGGACCGGAGCTTCCCAGAAGCGCTGATTAGACATATTGATAGCAAATTCAGCGGTCTCTTTGGGAATACGCATATTTGGGTGGGTCAATATAAATTCACCGACATCACTGTCCAAGGTAAAGCCATTTACACCGTTACCGGTGGTCAAAATTAACATCGTCGCTGGTCCATATACTGTAAATCCAGCACAAACCTGCTCTGTGCCTTTTTGCATAAAGTCTTTTAATGTCGGATTTTTACAATCATTGGGGCAACGTAAAATGGAGAAAATAGTGCCTACTGAGAGATTGATATCAATATTGGAGGAGCCATCCAATGGATCAAAGCAAATCAAATACTTACCTTTGGGAAATTTGCTGGGGATCTGAATGATTTCTTCAATTTCTTCAGAGGCCATTGCGGCCAGATGGCCGGTCCATTTAAGATGATCAACCATTACATCATTGGTAATGATATCAAGTTTTTTCTGCGTTTCGCCCTGAACGTTTTCACTTTCAGCAAAACCACCGAGACCAATGATGTTGCTGCGACTGACTAAATGAGAGATTTTTTTACAGGCACTGACTATATCGCCTAATAATCCCGTCAAATCGCCTGTCGAATCCGGATGGGATCTTTGCTCTTCAACGATAAGTTGATTCACTGATTTGCCGATATCAGACATGGCGTTTCTCTCTTTAACTATTTATTTTTCAGGGTGTCGAGCTGATGATTCGCAGCTGTTTAAAGCGAGAGTAAACCAGTGGCGATGAAAATGCCAAGAGCAGTTAGAAGTGTTTTAAAATGCAGGGGAACAGACCCGCTTTTCCCCTGCTAATAATAACTAGATTTTAACGAGAATCTCACCCATACCAATGCCACCGAGATCACCCGCATAACGCTGCACCCTGGAAAAACTCTCCACCTTGGCAAATTGGCTGTCCAGCTTTTTAAACGACGCAAACATCAGGGGTAAAAATGCCAGCGTGTGCGATCCACAATCATTGAAATTGGCGGTAATGCCATGCTGTGGCATTTTGGGCAGCAATATTGTGCCCCGTTTCATCGCATATCCCAGATGTTTGCCGACCTCACCGAGCACTGCAATAGTGCCGGATATCATTCGTGAACCACAGTAATCACCAGCATTGCCTTCAATCAGAATCATGCCACGGCGCATATGATCACCGGTACGTGCGCCGGTATTTCCGGTGACGATAATAATACCGCCGGTCATCCCGTTTTTATAACCGCTGCGTGCTGCGCCAACAAAATCACCTGCGTTACCGTTAATTTTGATTTGGCCACCTTTCATTTCACAGCCGGTATAAATAAATGTGTTTCCGGTAATTTCTATATTTCCGCCTGTCATAAACTGGCCCAGATAGGCACCGGCATCGCCCTCAATAGTGATGCGTCCATGAGTCATCGCATGACCGATATGATCCAGTTTGGCAGAACTGTTCTCAAAGCGGATATCATTGACATCATCGCCGCTGATATCAAACAGCTGATCAACCGGTAACGTTAAACGTCCACTGACCAGTTCCATCGCAGCAATATCGGCTACATCTTTACCCGCCAGTTTATCAGGCGTTAATGGGGAGCAATCGACACGTTGTGCCAAATCCATTTTGAGTTTAAGAGTCAGTGCTTTCATGCCATGATCTCCTGCAAATGAAAGTGGAATGGGCCGAGTTTGCCACCATAATTACCAGCACTGATTCGGCGAATACCGTTTTCAGCGCCTAAATCACATGCCGCCTGAATGCCGACCCGCATGGCTTTATCAATATCTTCTTTGCTCAGACCATCAATAACGATTTCCATCACCGATTCGACTTCCGGCGAACATTCGGATTTAGTCTGACCTTTTAACGTTGGACAGAAGGCATCATTGGTTGACGCATTAAGTGCTTTGTACTTTGAACCGACTTTCGATCCACTGCGAACGACGCCTCCGGGAAACGGCATAATGATATTCGGTAACTGTTTCATCGCCTTAACTGCTGCTTCGCAGGCCGCCAAGGCCTGAGGCTGAGATTCCGCCAGAATCAGGAAGTTACCCCCTCCAACAGAAGAAACCACACCGGTGTTTTCCTGGGTAAGGAATTCACCATCCATAACCGGAATACGCCAGTAACGCTTACCATCAATCATTTTTGAGATTTGATAACCATCACCAAAGAAACGCAGGTTTTTACCCAGGGCAATTTCTTTCCCATCTTCACCTTCAATACCCGAAAATAAAGCAGATGTTGGGGAAGTAAGTACACACTGACCAGCACGGGTTTCAACCTGTTTGGCTAACCCTTTGCCACCCATAGCAAAAATCAGACAGGCCACACCGGGACGACCATCAGGGGTTTCAGAAGGCTCTAATATTCTTTCCATCGAAGCTTCACAACCGCAGGCAATAACCGAGGTTGCAAACCCAGTGAAGGCAGTTGCTGAATGCATCGCCCATTCAAGATTCTGAGCAGTAATAATGATTCGCGTGCCTTTCATCGGAAAGGCTTCGGCAAAGGTTTTATCAATGCTGACGCCATTGATGATCATAGTCTGCCTCCCTTATGCAGCGGCTGAATGGTTAAGCTACCACGACCATCATCGACGATTTCGTCATTACTGATTTTGAAGTTGCTCATTTTCAAAGTGTGGAATTTATCAAAATATTCCTGTAACGGTTTTTCGATACTCACATCATATTCCGGTTTAACCACATGTGTGGTGCCCCAGGTAATTTTGATGACCTGGCCTTGACGCACCACCATTTCCCCATCTTTAAAGACATAATCCGGTTTTTCGAACATCTTCTCACGATCACTGTTATCGGTGTAAACAGTGATATCCGCTGCCGCGCCAATTCCCAAATGTCCACGATCTGCCAGACCAACGAGTTTGGCTGCACCTGCCCGGGTCATGATGGCAATTTCATACAACGAATATTCACGATCCAACGACGCCAGATGGGTTGCTTTTTGTGCTTCCGGATGCAAAGTAGAGAGCATGTCGTTACGGAAAGACTTATCCATCAATAACTTAATCAGATGCGGATAGCTGGTAAACGGTGCACCATTCGGATGATCGGTGGTCAGGAAAATCCGCCAGGGATCATCGACCATCAGGAAGGTTTCCAGACCAATCATCCATTGCAACGCGTTTACATAACTTTGATCTTTATATTTAAACGGTACTACACCGCAACCGGCTTCACATTCGATATCCATACACACCCATTTATTAGGATGTGCATGTGGTGCTCCGGCAAACTGACGCATATTGTCGCCCGATGCCGTCACCGTCTGGCCGAACAGGATCTGCCCGACATCCACAGTAATATTTTTATGTTTATTAATCGCTTCAGCGATTTCAGCTGCGCCGGATGAGAATTTAAAATCACCTTCGGTGCCGTAGCTGTGGAACTGAATATGCGTCAAATGCATCGGCAAACCTTCAGCGCCCTGAATGGTATCCAGCGTCGTTTGCATATTCCCGGGTACGCCCAGATTACAACCATGCACATGTAACGGGTGCGGCACACCGATTTCTTTTACTGCTGTAGACAGCCGGTGCAGGATATCGCGCGGTGTCACCCCATAAAAATCGTTCTTTTCATCCAAATCAAGTTTGCGCTGATTAAATTTAAAAGCACTGATACCACCAGGATTAACTACTTTGAGGCCGACTGCCTGTGCATGATTAATGGTCCAGGCAACATAATTGTTAATCGCTTCCTGATCCGAGTTGGCGGCCATCATCCGCAGCAGAAAATCATCACTGCCGAGCATCACGTAACCACCTTTATCAATAATCGGTGTGTCATGCATTTCCATATGGGCCTGGCGTGCATTAATCGGTAATACGGCTGGCTCAAACCCGGCGGTATAACCCATTTCTGCGTAACGGTAGCCCGTCGTTAACGTGCTGGGTGCCGCGTGACCAGTTCCTGACCGTAACAACTCCGTCCGTTCATAAACTGCTTGAGCATGATCTTCCGGCAACATGGTTCGGGCAATATTGACCTTCCCGCCACCAATATGGGTATGCATATCAATGGCACCGGCCATAATGACTTTGCCACGCACATCGATTTCTTCATCAACCCGACCATCTGTCGGTTTTTCGACAATACGCCCATCGCGGATATAGATATCCCGTACCACATCATTTTGATCGTGTGCCGGGTCAAAAATACGTCCGCCTGTTAATTTTAAAAGCATCTTTATCTCCGTTTACAGGGCCTGTTCGACCGCACTGAGTACTTCAAACACGCTGGGTAAGCCGCTGTCACGTAATTTTCTTAAAGGAACTGAAACAACACTGTCGGTACGAAAGGTCCGGCCTTCGTGATCGATACCGGGCACACCAACCGGAATATAGACTTCCGGTTCCGTTTCAAACTGCATACCGCTTCGTCCAAGCACAATAGTGGTGGCTGACGTTTTGGGTGGCGTAACGGTGGTGTTAAAGCTGGAAACCCAGATAACAACATCACTCTCACCTTCAGCAAGAATGCGTCGACCGTCATTTAAAAACGGGTCGTAATCTGGAAAGCGACGATTGAAGGTGGTTCGCATCGGATATCCACTTTGCCAGGAAGCTACGGCATTCACAGTGGTATCACCTTCTTTACCGCCTAATGGCAAGCCATTGCTGCGGGTGGTAGCGTTAATTTCCTTGATCAGTTCACAGACGTTTTGAATGGTGGCCTCAGCATGATCAAAATCCAGTTGGCCAGCTGACCAGGTCACTACCGAATATTTAGCGGCCATTAGTCTGTCGGCCAAGGTTTGTAATTCACTGACTGCTACTCCGGCAACGGCTTCTGCCTGAACCGGTTTACCTTTCAGCAAAGCGCGCAATACCGAAACCACTTCCGGCAAGTCAGCATTATCGCAGCCGATAACCTGAGCCTTTTTACCTTTTGGCGAAGTGGAGGCATCTCCACTTGGTTTCTTGCCTAAATAGATAACTTCACGCGACTCAATATCCTGGCCGAACATGCTCTCTTTGTTCCAGATCATTCGTTCAAAAAAGCGTGGGAATGTGGATTCGACATCCGTTCCTACAACCAGTAACAGATCGACCCGGTTTCTTACTTCGGTAAGCGTGGTCGTCATATAGCCGGTGTCCTGTAATACTAGGATATTGCGAAAGGCGGCTGGAGAATAAAAACTATCAATCGTGGCGCCGCTTTTATCAGCCAGTGCCATGGCAGAACGCGCACCGTTTAAGTCCGTACCCAAACCTGCGATTAACGGTTGTTTGCTGTTAATGAGTAAATCAGCAATATGGGAAACGGCCTGATCCAGAGTAACTGCTTTGCCTTGAATGCGGGGTTGTAAATCGGATATCGGCGTTTCAAAACCCGGACGAGTGACAGCATCACCATTTTCCAGAACTTTAATGTTGTTACCGCTGACTTGAATTGTCAGATCATCGGATGCTATACCACAAAATGGGCTGGCAACTTCATGCCAAACGGTTGCCGTGCTGTTTTCTGTCATATCGCTGTCCTCGATAAATCTCACATAAATAAACTGGGGCCGTTATAACCTGCTTCAAGTCCAGGCGGATATTTCAGCCGCAATATTGAAAAGCATTAACCATGTTTTGCGCGTAATAAAAGCGAATCAATATTGTTGTCACGTAACTGTTTCTGTAAGGCATCGGCTTTATCACGACCGATGACTGGTCCAACCTGAACACGGTGCCAGGTATCAGTATTATCTATTGTCACAGTTTGCACTTTTGATTCAATACCTAAAAAGGCTAACCTGGCCCGAAAACCATCCGCATCATCAAGCTTTTTAAATGAACCGACCTGAATCATATAGCTGACTGCATCAACGGCGGGCTCCGCAGCGGCTTGCTGGGTTTGTTCTGCAGTTTGTGCAGATGGCTGAGGGGCCTCAGCGACCTCTTCAGGTGGAGAAGAGACGATTGGTTTTTGCGGCTGATTGGCAATAGTTCTGGGTTTTTCAACCACCACTTCCGTTTCAGGCAATAAGGTATAAAAATCAAAAGTGGGCTCCACAGCTGATTTTTTTTGCTGTTGTTGCGTGGTTTTTGCCTGTTGCTGATCCGCTGGAACATTATCTTTCAGATGTAATAAAAACATCACAAAAGCACCTACCGCGAAACTGATTAACATAGGTCCCCAAGGCATACTTCCGCCCTGCTTTGGAGACTGTTTACGGGTATTTCTTCTGGCTGCCACAAAAACCTCTTACATCGTTTGTGGCGCTGAGACGCCCATTAAACCCAAACCATTAGCAATAACCTGTCTGACAGCAGTGATCAGTGTTAAACGCGCCTGACTGACATTGATATCTTCTGTCATAAACTGATGGGCGTTGTAATACGTATGGAAATCACGGGCCAAATCCATCAGAAAATGCGCCAGCAGATGTGGCGTGTAAGTTACTGCGGACAGTTCAACTACTTCCGGATAACGTGAAAGCATAGTCAGCAACGCTTGTTCGTGATCTTCGGTTAATAAAGACAAGTTCTGCAACCCGGCCTGTTCATCCCAGTTCAGTTGTCTTTCAGCTAATTGACGGAACACACTGCAAATCCGTGCATGCGCATATTGCACGTAATATACCGGATTATCATTACTTTGTGATTTCGCCAGCTCCAGATCAAAATCCATATGCTGATCAGCCCCACGCAGCACATAAAAGAAACGGGCAGCATCCTTACCAACTTCATCACGCAGTTCCCGTAGCGTGACAAATTCACCACTGCGAGTCGACATACCGACCTTTTCCTTGCCACGATACAATACGGCAAACTGCACCAATAAAACACTTAGTTTGCTGACATCCTGATGTAACGCCGTCATTGCCGCTTTAACACGTGGAATATAGCCATGATGATCGGCACCCCAGATATCAATGATCTGCTCAAAACCACGCTGAAATTTATTCAGATGGTAGGCAACATCAGAAGCAAAATAGGTTGCCTGACCATTATCCCGCACCACAACGCGATCTTTTTCATCGCCAAACTCTGTGGACTTGAACCACCAGGCCCCATCCTGCTGATAGAGCACATCAGCTGCTTTTAATTGCTCGATTGCCTCATCAACCACGCCCGATTCAACCAGTGATCGTTCGGAAAACCACTCATCATATTCGGCGCCAAATTCAGCCAAATCATTACGAATATCATCCAGAATGGCATTTAAACCTAAATCAAATAATTCACGGTACAGTTCAGCACCAAGTAATTTTTTGGCCTGTTGTGTCAGGCCATCAATATGCAATTCTTTGTCACCACCTTGCGGTTCGTCTGTGGGCACGCCATCAAATACCACTGCAGCTGGGTGTAATAGTGCATCGGCATGCTGATTTTTAAGGGTCTCAGCAATGTCAAAAACATATTCACCACGATAACCATTACTGGGAAAAATAAACTGTTCACCACATTTTTCCAGATATCTCAGCCAGACACTGGTGGCCAGAATGTCCATCTGACGGCCAGCATCGTTAACATAATATTCGCGATGTACATCATAACCTACCGCTTTAAGCAGACTGCCGACGACTGAACCATACGCAGCACCACGACCATGACCAACATGCAAAGGACCTGTCGGGTTGGCAGAGACAAATTCCACTTGAACTCTCTGGCCCTTACCGTAATCACTCAAACCGAACTGACCGGCTTTTTTCAATACCTCAGCAACCACTTCCAGTCTGGCATTTGCTGATAAAGTGAAGTTAATAAAACCGGGGCCAGCAATATCGACTTTATCAATCATCTCATGCTGCGGCAAAGCATCAACAATTAAAGTTGCTATCTGACGTGGATTCATTTTGGCCGGTTTGGCCAATACCATGGCAATATTGCTGGCAAAGTCACCATGGCTGCGATCTTTGGTTCGTTCCAACTTAACATCAACCGAGGAAATATCTGCAGGGAGGCTTTGTTGTGAAATCAGCGAAGCTAACGTGCTTTCGATAATTGTTTTCAATTGGTCTTTCAAGGTAATGAAGTCCAGATAACAGAAATGTGATGGCGAATTTTAACCGATCAGGCTGGTGGATGACACTATCCTTAGGTTCATATTAACTCCGTAGGATCGATGTCTATCGACCAGCGACCTTTTCGCGCCAGTTTAAGCTTACTGATGGAATTGATATGTTGATCAATTAATCGATGCAGAGCAGCACGATCTGCGGATCGCATCAGTAGTTGTGCACGATATCGTCCTGCACGCTTTTCCATTAAAGCGGGAACCGGTCCCAGAATCAGTACTGACGAAGTTGTGTGATGTAATAATTCAGAAATCTGTTGCAATAATTGCATAGCCAGATCCGCTTCTTTGCTTTCAGCACGCCAAACCGCCCAGAAACCATGAGGCGGTAATTGCATCTCCATCCGCTCTGCTAATAAATTTTCGGCTATGGTTTCATAACCGTGTTGTAACAGTTTTTTCCAAAACGGATGTTCCGGCTGTTCGGTTTGAATCAAGACTTCCCCGGCTTTTTTGCCACGTCCAGCTCTTCCCGTCACCTGAGTGATCAATTGTGCAAGATTTTCGGTCGCCCTAAAGTCGGCACTGAACAATGCCTGATCAGCATCTACCACCCCTACCAGGGTTACATCATGGAAATCATGGCCTTTAGCTAACATCTGGGTGCCGACCAGAATCGCGGCCTGCCCCTGATTAATCTGTTTAACCATATCGGCAAATGCATTCACCCGCTGGGTGCTATCCCGATCAATTCGCATGACAGGCACATCTCTAAAAATCGTTGTCAGAGCCTGTTCGACTTTTTCAGTGCCAATGCCATAACTTTTCAGTTCCGTGTTACCACATTCCGGACAACTTTTTGGCAACGTTTGTATCAATCCACAATGGTGACAGAAAAGACGGTTCTGCTGTTGATGTACCACCATTTTTGCATCACAACTCCGGCAATTAGCCTGCCAGTTACATTGGTGACACATCAGTACCGGAGCAAATCCACGACGATTGATAAACAGTAAAACCTGATGATTTTGCTCAATATGTTTTTCGATGGATTTTAACAATCCTGTACTTAAGCCATTGTTATCAATAGCACTATTTGCGGCTATCAGTTTCACTTTGGGTAAGGTGGCCCCACCGGCTCGTTGCGTTAACTTAAGCAGCTGATAACGTCTCTGATTTACTTGATATAAGGTTTCCAATGAGGGTGTTGCACTACCCAGCACAACAGGAATATTCAGTCTTTTAGCACGCATTAATGCCACATTTCTGGCGTGATAGCGTAATCCATCCTGTTGTTTATAGGAACTGTCATGTTCCTCGTCAATGATGATCAACCCCGGATTAAGCATTGGCGTAAAAACAGCTGAACGGGTACCGATAATAATATCTGCTTTTGCTGCTCTGGCCAGTAACCAGGCTTGTTTCCGATCGTTATCTGAAACGGAAGAATTTATGACTACAATATTTGCCGTTAATGATTGACGGAAACGTTCAACAAATTGCGTGGTTAATCCAATTTCCGGAATTAATACTAATATCTGTTGCTGGTTTTCAATGAGCTCCCGACAGATTTCAATATAAACTTCTGTTTTGCCACTTCCGGTTATTCCCTGTAGCAAAAAAGTGGAAAATTTATCCCTGGCCTTCAGTATTGTTTCAACAGATTGTTTTTGTTCATCATTTAGCAATACCCCCTGCTGTATTTGTAAACAAGGTAGTGGTAATGCAACTTGTTGGCTGGCAATAATCGATTCTTGTTTTTGCAGGGCAGTCAAGCTGCTTTTTACATTTCCTAATTGAACCCGCAATGCCTTTTCACTGAGTCCTTCCGGATAATCTTCCAATAAATTCAGGATCTGCTTCTGCTTTTTGCCGGGTTTATTGTTTGGTCGTTGTTTTAAAGACCAAAATGTTTCGGTTTGCATCTCATCAGCATCACCAAGTCGTAATTGTTTTGGTAAAGCGGCTTGAAAGCATTCTCCAATGGGATGATGGTAGTAACGGCTTACCCATTGCACCAGCTGCATGATTTCTGTTGGCAAAAATGCCTGTTTATCGACTTGCTGATCAATTTTTTTTAGTTTACTGACTGAAGCTTCCGTTATGGGTTTTATCGCAATGACAATTCCAATCAGTGGTCTACTCCCAAAAGTGACAGCTGTACGCATACCGGTTTGCCAGCTCTCTGCAGGATCATCACTTAGATAATCAAATGTCTGACGTAATGGACAGGATAAGGCGATTTCGACGATGCAGCTCATTAATCAATACTAAATAAATAAAAGAGATCTTTTTAATGATGTTAATGCTTTAGTCCTGTGTATAGCTGTATTAATCCAAAAAATACTTATTATTCATTGTGTTAAATAATGGTTAGGTTGTGCATAACTTTAAGCTTGCGGGATGGATCTCCTGTGTATAACTTTGCGACTTATCCACAGATAATTTTATCCACAGCTTATGATCTGTTTTATAAGCAAAGCATACCGTAGTTGTTAAGCTTGTTTTACCAGATTATCAATAGGGGGATCGGCTTGGCTGGTTTTAAAAAATGCTGTGGCTTTTACAGCTTGCTGACAGAGCCGCCTGAGTTGAGATATGGCTTGCAATTCTTTTTCCATGCGAGCAATAGAAAGTCTTCCTTCTGCACCACGTCTTAACAATAATGATTTTAATGAAAGATACGTTTTTTCGAGGGTATCGAGCTGATTGGATAAATCTGGACCGGGTTTATCCAGGGTGGCGATATCCAGCAACATTAAACAGTCCACATTGAAATGTGCCAGTTGTTGTTGTAATTCAGCCGCAATAGGATGATTGGATAAAGCACGATTTTCAGCAATACCAACCGTAAGTGAGGAAATAGCGTCACAGTATTGGGAAACACGTATCAAATCAGCTGTTTTTTCTGCGATCTGCTCATTAATATGTTGCTGGTAGAGTAGCCGACTGAATTCCCCTATTTTTAAAACATTTTGTTCAGTGAAACTGTGTTGCTGTTTTAACCAGCTCACAGGCCGATTTTTATGAATACAATGCGTCGCCATTTTTATTACATGCTGATTTAATCGAATTAATTCAAGACGGATTGAAGTAAGTGCCAGGTTCGGAATTTTTAACGTCGTTTTATCAAGATATTTCGTTTCGGCAATACTTTGATCAACACCGGAAAACTTGGTTTTCAGCCAGTTTTCCAAAGGGGCTGCCAGCTTCCAGATAAGTGCAACTCCTAATACATTAAAGACCGTGTGAAATAAGACTAATGTGGTGGTGAACTGCACATCGTCAACTATTAATTGCTGAAACCAGTGGATCAGCCATATTAACGGCACCAATAAAATTAGACTGACAATGGCCGTTAAAAGATTAAAAATGACATGGCTGGCAACGATACGCTTGGCTACTGGCTGACTACCGATAACCGAAAAAATGGACGTTGTGGTGGATCCCAAATTACTGCCGATGACAATTGCAGCTGCAGGCAATAAACCAATTATTCCACCAGCGAGCGAGGTTAACGCCAAGGTTAAGGTGAGGCTGGATGATTGCAGTAGCGTTGTCAGGAGCAACCCAGCTAACGCAAACAATATTATATCAACGACTAATAAGCCACTGGAAAAATGCAAATCAAACAAGCTGTCGGCACCACTGAAAGTGGCTTTTAAAGCGGCTATTCCTAAAAATAGCAGGCCAAAACCGGTTAATGCCAAACCGATATTGGCATAACCACGATTAATGCCTAATAAGCGCATCGCCATACCGATACCAATTAACGGTAAGGCAAATTTTTCAATATTCAGGTTGAAACCAACCAAGACAACTAACCAGCCCGTGACCGTGGTGCCGACATTACTGCCAAACACAATCCACATTGCTCTTCTCAGGCTGATAATGCCGGCATTGGCAAAACCAATTGTGGCCAGAGTGACGGCACCTGAGTGTTGAATAATAGCCGTGAGCAGGAAACCCGCACTGAGGCCGCGTAGACGAGTGTTGGTCCAGCTTTGCAGGATTTGATTGAGCTTATCTCCGGCAATTTGTTTGAGTCCGTCAGTCATCAACCACATGCCTAACATAAACAAACCCAAGCCACCGATTAGCGATCCCAGCATATTCAACATGTAACACCTACCAGATTCCTGAAGCATTGAATTGATGATACCGGATAAAATTTCAGCGATGCTATGCTATGCAAAGTAAATCAATGAGGTGTGAGATGAAAACGGCGTTTGTAGTAGCAATGGATGAACAGGGGTTAATTGGACGCGACAATGATCTGCCATGGCGACTGTCAGCGGATCTGCAATATTTTCGCTGTATTACTATGGGTAAACCCATTTTAATGGGCCGTAAAACCCACGAGTCGATCGGCCGAGCCTTACCTGGTCGGCAAAATATTGTGGTGAGTTCGTTAGCTGATTATCAGGCTGAAGGATGTGATGTCGTCAATTCGATTGAAGCCGGATTAAAGCTTGCCGCAGATGCGGATGAAATAATGGTGATCGGTGGATCGTCATTGTTTGAGCAGATGTTCGATAACGTCGATAAACTTTATCTCACAAGAGTTCATGCTGAATTGGAAGGCGATACCTGGTTTCCTGAATGGGATAAAACTCAGTGGCAGTTAATCAGCCAGGAATCGCACCCGGCAGATGAAAAAAATGATTATGCCTATAGTTTTGAGGTTTACCAGCGCGTTTAATTCGGCGGCGACATCAGCTGTATAGCAGTATGCAGATGTTCAGAGGCTTCATGACCCAAATCGGTCAGATATCCACCATCAGCCTGTGTAATTAAACCGTTATTAAATAATTGTTGCGCCGCTTCAACCAGACCTTCCCGCGCTGTTGAATGATGAATTTTTATACCTTGCAGCGTGTTGCTGGGATCAAATTGTAATAAGACTTCGATCTGGTCAATTTTTTGCTGTTGCATATCCGGCTCCATTACCAATTTATGTTCAGTCTACGCCTAAATTACTCAGCGGTGGATGATTTAATAAATTAAAAAACTGGTCAGCCGGGACAGGTCTGCTGAATAAATAACCCTGCATAAAGTCACACCCCTTGTTTTTTAATGCTTGCAGATGTTCTGTTGTTTCAACACCTTCCGCCAGCGTTTTCAAACCCAGTGATCGGGCAAGAGTGATAACGGCATCAACAATGGCTTCATCATCTTCATCTATCAGCATGTCAAACACAAAACTCTGATCAATTTTGAGTTTATTAATAGGGAATTTTTTCAGGTAATTCAAAGAAGAATAGCCGGTACCGAAATCATCCAGTGATAACCGAATACCAGCATCTGCAAGGGATCTGAGTTGTTTAATAGTCAGATCAATATTGATCATAGCGACCGATTCGGTGATTTCCAGCTCCAGGTTATCTGCTGCCAGCTGATGTTCATGAAGAATGGCATTTATCATGTTAACCAGCAAAGGATTATTGAATTGCACGGCAGACAGGTTTATCGCCACTAATAAATCCTCATGTCCGGCTTCAACCCATTGTTTACATTGCGCAATTGCCGTGTGCAAAATCCACTGTCCTATTGGATTAATCATGCCTGTTTCTTCTGCAATAGGAATAAACTCCATTGGCGAAATCATTCCAAACTCCGGGTGATCCCAGCGTAACAAGGCTTCTGCACCGGTAATTTTGTTTTGCTTGATATCCACTAAAGGTTGATAAACCAAAGACAGTTCATTACGGGCCAGTGCAAATCGCAAGGCATGCTCCAGTTCCAGTTTATACACAATCTGTGAATGCATCTCAGCGGTGAAAAACTGATATTGATTGCGTCCGGCCTGTTTTGCCCGATACATGGCTGTGTCTGCATGTTTATTGAGGCTTTCTGCATCTTTTCCGTTATCCGGATAAACACTGATACCTATCGAAACAGTAACAAACAGCTGGTTACCTTCAATTTCAAAAGGTGCGGTGATATTTTCCACTAACTTCTGGGCCACATGTCCGGCTCCATCAGCATCGGTGTCAGGTAATAAAATAATAAACTCATCGCCCCCGGTCCGGCATACGGTATCCTGTTCCCGCATTTGTTCGATAAGTCTTCCGGCCACTTTTATCAGTAAACTGTCACCTATCGCATGACCGAGACTGTCATTGATAAATTTAAACCGATCCAGATCCAGATACAGTAACGCCAGTTTTTGCTGATGACGCTCTGCTGAAATCAACGTCTGGTGAATGCGATCCTTGAGTAAGGCCCGATTAGGTAAACTGGTCAAGACATCGTGATGTGCCAGGAAATTTATTTTCTGTTCTGCTTCCCGGTACTTGCTGATATCCGACATGATGGCAACATAATTTTGCAGCTGCTCCTGCTCGTTATCAACACGGCTAATGGATAACCATTGCGGATAGATTTCACCATTCTTGCGACGGTTTTGTACTTCACCAGACCAGAAACCCTGTTGTTCAAGCTGATTCCACAACAGCTCGTAAAAGTATTTATCATGGTAACCAGAGCTGAGGATGGATGGGTTTTTACCGGTGACGTCTTCCAGAGAATACCCGGTCATAATGGTGAACGCCGGGTTCACAGTAACGATGAGATTGTTTTCATCGGTAATGATGATGCCTTCATTGCTGTTTTCAAACACTAAACTGGCCAGACGTAATTCCTTTTCAGCTTCGTATTGCCGACTGATATCACGACTGATGCCAAGCACACCTATCGTTTCACCGGTTTCATTCTTAAGCGGGGTTTTCAGGGTTTCAAACAATACCTCTCGCCCATCTGCTCCGTATTTACGTTCTTCATAAAATTGGCTGGTGTCGTGCTGCAAGGTGAGTTGATCACTGTGACGATAATTACGGGCTTCTTTCTCCGGGTAAAAGTCAAAATCTGTTTTTCCAATAATTTCCGATTCATTCGTCCCCAGGAAATTTATCACTGCCTGATTACAACGGATATATTTACCCTGTTCGTCCTTACAGAAAATTAAATCGGGTGATGAGTCAATAATACTTCTCAGCAAAACACGCTCTTGATTCAGATGGGTCTGAACTTGTTTGCGGAGGGTGATATCTTCAGTAATGGCTATACAGACGGTTTTTTCATCGTAGATGGCGGTTTGCAAATCCACATGGACTTCATAACGGCTGCCATTTTTACGATAGTGATAGGTTTCAAAATTCAGGCGTTGTGTTTCGCCGTTTATCAAGGGTGAAATTAAGGCTTCAAACGTTACCCGGTTATAGTCTTTATTCAGATCGATAGGCGTCATTTCCTGCAATTCTTCCATACTGAACCCCAGATTGGATTTAGCACCATGGTTTACTTGAATAAATTTGAATGTCTGGGCATCAAAGACATATATTTCATTTAACGAGCGTTCAAGAATTTCACCAAATAACGCATTTTGTTCAGCGGTTTGTTTTTGTTCACTGATATTCAGCACTACTCCGACGATTTGCACTTTTTGTGTCTGAGCATTTTTTACTGCAGAAAGATGATCCTCAACCGTAATGTAATGACCATCTCGATGACGAAAACGAAATTGATTACTGACTGGTTTATCCGTTTGTAAAGCCGCCAGCAAAGTACGCTTAACGCCATTGATATCATCAGGATGAACACTTTGTTGCCAGGCTTGGGGCTGGCTCAACCAGTATTCGGCAGGATAACCGGAATAACTGATGACGGATTCACTGACATAGCTCAGATGAAATTCTCTGTGGCTGGCTTCATTGACGTCCAGAATGTAAGTAACACTGGGGCTTATGGTCAGCAAGTTTTTCAGAAAATCGACGGATTGACGTAGCTCCTGACGCAGTTGGTACTGGTTGGTCACATTGGTAAAAACCAGTATCACCCCAAGAATTTCGGTCTGACGATCATGATCAACACGGATCGGTGCTGCACTATCAGAGATATGATATCGCGTACCATTTCGGGCAACCAGAACGGTATGATTGGCTAATTCGACGACTTCACCACTTTTGATGACCAGGTCTACCGGGTTGGTCATCTTTTCGCCGGTTTCCGCCTGATAAATATCAAATACTTCAGGTAATGGTTGTCCGATGGCATCCTTTTCATGCCAGGCCGTCAATTCACTGGCCACTCGATTCATTCGTGTAATATTACCGATAGCATCCGTGACAATAACCGCATCACCAATGGATTCCAGTGTAATTCGCAAACGCTGCTCGTTCTCAGTCAGAATACTGATGTGCGACTGTAGTTGTTGGGCGGCATCAACTAATGTCTGAGCGACTTGCGTCTGTTCAGTATTCCCTTTAAGGGGATTGATCAGATTAAATTGTTGATCCTGAATCTGTTCGGTCAGTTGTTTTAATGCCTGTAATGGTCTTATAACAAGCTTGCGAATAGTGACCATCAGAATGATGTGTGCCAGCACAATCAACAATAACAAAGGAATAATGGCATTGATGGTTTCTGCCCTGGCTTTTTCCAGCTTGCTTTCAATGGAATTTTGTAACACCAGTATCCATTGCTGTTCCGCTTCAAATAATGGTAACACCAGGTTCAGCAAGTTTTTTTTATCGTTGTCGAACTCGAAGATTTTTTTGGTAGTACGTGCCAGTTCAATATATGGCAACAATTGTTCGTCGAGCACTTTTTCAGCCGGTTGGTTTTGCCAGATAAAGTGTGTGGCGGATTGAATCTGATTATTCTGATCGATTAACACAGCCAGCTGGGCGTCGGCACGTAATGAAAATCTTGCCACATTGCTTCGGGCTTGCTGATAGTCATCGTTAGCAATGGCATATTCAAGGCTATGGCCTAATTGTAAAGCGGTTTCATGAAGCTGGGTTTTTGAGGTTTCTTTTATATCAGACAGACGGTGACGATATTCATTAACAGAATAAAAAAACAAAAGCCCCAGAAACAAAAAGGTAACGGTTAGAGGCAGCCAAAAAGTAAGCCGGTATGTTTGGATTGCAGACATGATTAATCCATACTTTCATAAAGCAGCTGTTGACTATCAACAGCATTATTTAATAAACCTGCCTCAGTCATGAGCCCACTCATCGATTCAATAATATTTTCAAGCTGATGGCTGAAAATATATTGTTGATGCTCGCGTTCTGGCAAAATCAGGTTTTGGTAAAAGTGATCCAGCTCTTCGTTTGAAACACCCAACCGCGGAGCCATTCTGGTTAATGCATCTTGCTGATTATCCGTCATATATTGACGAGCTTGCCAATACCCGTTCAGTAGCTGTTGAATGCTTTTGCGTTGCTGATGTACTGCTGAGTCACGGGTCAGCAGAACATCGACAATTTCACCGGGTAGCTGACTGCTATCAAGCAGATTAATGTAGCCCTGTTGTTGAAGCTGATAGGCAACAGGGTCAAAGCTGATAACAGCTTCAACCTGGTGATTACTCAACATCAAAAAATGTTGATTGATAGTCGATGGAACAATGATGACCTCATTACTTTGCAACTGAGCCACTCGCAAAACCTGTGACAGCATATAGGCTCCAACGCCACTTTGTTCGACCGCAATACGTTTATTTTTGAGTTCTGCCAGAGAGGTTATTCCGGGCTCAACGATCAGTTTGTCTGCCCCGTTCGAGATATTAAAGATCAGCACGATTTTAAGGTCTGAGTGAGTTTCAGCCATTCGCAGGGCTTCATCCAGCGTAACGGCTATTGCATCCAGCTGGCCCTGCCGAAAGGCATGCAAAACTTCCGTGCTGGAGGCTAATTCCTTGAGTTGGATTTGCGCGTTATCGTAATACCCCAGATCGCGAGCCAGGTAGAGTATCTCGTAGCCCGCCCACGGAATGGTCCCAACACGCAATGGCTTATCCGTTTGCGAACTACAGGCAACCAGGCTGACTATAAGTAACAGCAAATAAAAAATCCGTTTACCCATGGTGCATGACCTATTCCCCCTCAGTATGGGTCAGCTAAACGATAGCATAGAACACGCATAAAATAGTATTTGCTAATATTTCATGAAAATGAGAGAAAACCATGGTTTTTCAAATACCTGCGTTTACAATTCAGCAATGATAAGAGTAAGCTGTAACTAAAGACTTTTATACAGGAGTAACAAAATGGAAATTCCTGGTATCACCCCTTTTAGCGGTCAGCCCACACTGACTAATCCGTTATCTTCGGAAAATGTATTGGTCGGGCGGCAGACCCCGGTACAGCAAAACAGTGAAACTGCCTCGACTACGGTAGTGCAGGAGCAAGAGCCAGCCAGTTTGCAGACGGTTGCCGTTGTCAATGAAGCGACACAAAATGAAGCAACGGGCTTTGATCCGGAAAATCCGGGCGGTACGATTGATATTACAGTTTGAGGTTTTAGATGGCAGAACCAAAAATCACTCAAGATCCGCTCTATCAACTGTTGCGCGATGGAAAAATAGAAGAATTTAATCACCGTATTGCCAAGGGAGAGACGGTTGATTTAACCAGCTGTGATTTTCGACATCTTAATTTGCAGGGCTTAATTGCCAGCGGCCTCGATTTCAGTAACAGTTATTTCCGTCAGGCCGATTTACGCGGTATTGATTTCAGTCAATGCATCAGTCTTCGTGGAGCCAGTATTCATGGCGCTAAAATCTCGGGAGTATATTTCCCTACCCCATTAACAGCAGAAGAAATTTCCCTTTCATTGCAGCATGGCACCAGAATGCGCTACACAGACTAGGGCTTGTTGATCTTTCATAGTCACCACTGCTGGGACTATGAAAGATCAACAAGCCCTAATCCGCTATTTCTGATTTCTCTCTGTTTTTTGGAATAAACCGCGAAACCTGTAACCCCAGTTCAAATAACAACCAGATTGGAACCGCTAACAATGTTTGTGAAATCACATCTGGAGGGGTAAGTAACATGCCAATCACAAAAGCGCCGACAATCACATAAGGCCTTTTTTGTGAAAGACTTTCTCGAGTGGAGATCCCTGTCCAAATCAACAGTAACGTGGCGATTGGCACTTCAAATGCCAGACCAAAAGCAAAAAATAACTTCAAAACAAAATCCAGATAACTGCTGATATCTGTCATCACTGCAACACCTTCAGGCGCTGCCTGTGTCAAAAAGCCAAACACCAGCGGAAAGACGACAAAATAAGCGAACAATATGCCCAGAATAAACAGTAGCGTACTGGCAAACATCAGTGGAAAAACCAGCCGTCTTTCATGTTGATACAAGCCGGGAGCAATAAAGGCCCATAATTGATAAAGCAAAACAGGCATCGCCAGCATAATCGCGGCGGTCAGTGTTAATTTAAATGGGGTCAGGAAGGGTGAAGCCACTTCTGTGGCAATCATGGAACTGGTTTCTGGCAGATGTTCAAGCAAGGGCGCAGATAAAATAAGATATAAGTCATTGGCGAAGGGTAACAGGCAGACGGCAATGATTAATACGGCAAGGATAGCTCTGAGCAACCGATCCCGAAGCTCAACCAGATGAGAAATCAGTGGTTGTTGTTCACTATTTTCCATCGTCAGCCTGCTTTTTTTCCGCTGAATTATCTTCAGCGTTATCCGAGGGATTCGATTCAGGTTTTACCGGTTCATCAATATCAATGATTTCATTCAGATCGGGTAAATCATCGGGTTTTTTAAAGGCCTGCTTGATTTCTTCGGCTCGAAGTTCTTTGGCAATATCATTTTTGACCGCTTGAAGTGAAGCATTGGCTCGGCCAATCCACAAGCCACAGACACGAACCACTCTTGGCAGTTTTTCCGGGCCAATTACTATTAATGCCACAACGGCAATAATTAACAGTTCCCAAAAACCAATATCAAACACGGTGATTAGCGTTTGGTGTTGTCGTGTTCTTCATGTTGCTGTTGATGCTGCTCGGTCTCGTTGTCATGCTTCAGATTGCCAGCTTCATCTTTTTTTTCATCTTCGCCTTCACGTACCGAGGATTTAAAGCTGCGAATAGCACTACCGAGGTCACCACCCAGGGAGCGCAGTTTTTTAGTGCCGAAAAGCAAAATGACAATGACCAGAACAATCAATAATTGCCATACACTGATTCCACCAAATCCCATGACGCGCTCCTAATGAAAACCAGGCAGATTGTTACCGCCCAGCAAATGAATGTGTAAATGATCGACTTCCTGACCACCGCCGGGACCGGTATTGATAATGGTACGAAAACCGGTCTCCAGACCTTGTGACTTTGCCAGCGCTGGCAGTTTGAGAAACATATGAGCAATTAGGCTGCTATGACTTTCATCAAGATGATCCAACCGTGCGATGTGCTGTTTAGGAATCACTAACAGATGAACGGTGGCTTTCGGATTAATATCCTTGAACACAAAAATCAGCTCATCTTCATAGACTTTTGAAGAGGGAATCTCACCGGCAATAATTTTGCAGAAAATACAGTCGGTCATTTTTTGCTCCTGCTGGCTTTTTCTTCATGACCTGATAAACCAAAACGACGATCCAGCTCGGTTAAAAGGGCATCGATATCAATATCATTATGCGCCAGTAACACCATAGAGTGAAACCAAAGGTCAGCAGTTTCGTAGATGATTTGCTCTCGATCACCCGCTTTTCCGGCGATAACCGTTTCAGTGGCTTCTTCGCCTAGTTTTTTCAGAATTTTGTCGGTGCCGGCCGCATACAGGCTGGCGACATATGAACTGTCGGCATCAGCAGTTTTACGTTCATTCAGCACTGCCATCAGTTTATGCAAGGTATCACGCATTAATAAATCTCATCCGGATTTTTCAGAACCGGCTCAGTGGTTTGCCACTCACCGTTCTGCAGTTCTAGGAAGAAACAATGATGACGTCCAGTATGACAGGCAATGCCACCAATCTGTTCAACTTCAAGCAAAATAGCATCCTGATCACAATCAATACGTATCGACTTAATAAGTTGCTGATGACCGGACTGTTCCCCTTTATGCCACAGTTTTTGTCGCGAACGTGACCAGTAAACAGCATGACCGGTTTCAGCTGTCAGCTGTAATGACTGACGGTTCATCCAGGCTAAAGTAAGTACTTGCTTAGTCGAAAACTCTTGTGTGATAACAGGCGCCAAGCCATCACTGCCCCAGTTTACCTGATCCAGCCATGAGCTCATAAACGCACCTCTATGCCCTGCTCTGCCATTTGTTGTTTGGCTTCACCGACGGTATGTTCACCGAAATGAAAAATGCTGGCGGCCAGAACCGCATCCGCATGTCCCAACTTGATACCATCCGTCAGATCCTGCAGTTTACCCACACCACCGGAAGCAATAACCGGCACCACAACGGCATCGCTGACGGCCCGGGTGAGTTCCAAATCAAAACCGGATTTTGTGCCATCGCGATCCATGCTGGTGAGTAAAATTTCACCCGCGCCTAATTTAACCATTTTTTTGGCCCATTCGACGGCATCAATACCTGTTGGCTGTCGACCACCATGGGTAAATATTTCCCATCTCGGTGTTTCCCCGTCAGCCGATACACGTTTGGCATCAATGGCCACGACTATACATTGTGATCCAAATTTCTCAGCCGCTTCGCGAACAAAATCAGGGTTGCTGACGGCGGCTGAATTAATGCCGACTTTATCTGCACCGGCATTCAGCATACGACGAATATCCGCTACTGTTCTAATGCCACCTCCAACGGTAAGTGGAATAAACACCTGGCTGGCAACGGCTTTGACCACGTCTTCCATGGTGTCACGGTTATGGTGAGTAGCCGTAATATCCAGAAAAGTCAGTTCATCTGCACCCTGTTCATCGTAACGCTTGGCAATTTCTACCGGATCACCGGCATCACGGATATCGACAAATTGCACACCTTTTACGACGCGGCCGGCATCGACATCAAGACAGGGGATAATACGTTTTGCCAAAGCCATATCAGATCAGAATTGCAGTGGTGGATTTAAACGATCGGCCATTGCCTGGCCTTCGGCCAAATCAATGGTACCTTCATAGATGGCGCGACCAATAATGGCACCCATGACACCTTCGGATTCGTAATGACAAAGCGCTTTGATATCGTCATAGTTGGTTACGCCGCCAGAAGCGATGACCGGAATATTGATGGCGCGGGCCAGATCTCGTGTTGATTGCAAGTTCACTCCCTGCATCATTCCGTCACGACTGATATCAGTGTAAATAATGGCTTCTACCCCATCCTGTTCAAACTGTTGAGCAATATCGATCACGTCATGGTTGGATAATTTCGACCAGCCATCAATGGCCACCTTGCCATCTTTGGCATCAAGTCCGACGATGATATGGCCGGGAAACTCGGCGCAGACATCCCCGACAAAATGGGGTGCATTAATGGCTTTAGTACCGATAATGACATAGCGAACACCAGCATCGAGATAGGTTTGAATAGTGTCTTCATCACGAATACCACCACCCACCTGCACATCCAGATCCGGGAAAGCGGCACAGATTTGATGAATAACATTAGCGTTAACAGGGTTACCCGCAAAAGCACCGTCCAGATCCACCATGTGCAATCGCTTGGCACCGGCTTCAACCCACCTTGTCGCAACGGCCAGCGGATCTTCCGAAAATACAGTGTTATCTTCCATGCGTCCCTGACGCAATCGAACGCAGTGACCCTCTTTAAGATCAATGGCAGGGATTAATAACATAACGCTTTCTCCATCAAACAAATTGTCAGGACTGACCGTCCCAGTTAATAAAATTTTTCAATAACTGCAAGCCGGCATGTTGGCTTTTTTCAGGGTGAAACTGTACGGCAAACAGGTTTTCTTGTGCCAATGCGGCAGCAAAAGGTAAAGCGTAATGACTGCGGCCGGAGATTTTGGTTTCATCTGCAGGCTGCACATAAAAACTATGAACAAAATAAAAACGACTATTCTGAGGTATATCTTGCCACAAGGGGTGTGCGAAGGTTTGCTCGACTTCATTCCAGCCCATGTGCGGTACTTTCAGCCCCTGTTCAACCGCCTTTTCAAAGTACAGAACGTCACCTTCAATGATGTCCAAGCCATCTGAGCCCTGGTTTTCCTGACTATGGGTTAATAAAGCCTGCATGCCGAGACATATTCCCAGGAATGGTTTCTGACTGGCCATTTCGATGATGAGTTTGTCGAGTTCAAGTTTTTTGAGTTCTGCCATGCAGTCCCGAATAGCGCCTACGCCAGGAAACACAATATGATCAGCGGCATGGATCTCGGACGGATCAGCGGTAACAAAAATCTGAGTGTGGTTATCGGCTACGGTTTCCAAGGCTTTGGAGACTGAGCGTAAATTACCCATGCCGTAATCAATAACTGCAACGCGACGCATAAAACAAGGACCTGAGCTAGAAAAGTAGAGTTAGAAAATCGTTAATCGATTATAAAGCACCCTTGGTGGAAGGCAATTGTTGTAAAGCACGTTCATCCAGCGTGACAGCCATACGCAGAGCCCGCCCGAAAGCCTTAAAAATCGTTTCTGCGATGTGGTGCGCATTACGCCCTTTGAGGTTATCAATGTGTAAGGTGATGCCGGCGTGATTGACCAGTCCCTGAAAGAATTCATAAAACAAATCCACATCAAATTCACCAATTTTGTCGCGGGTGAAAGTCACATCAAATTCGAAGCCGGGTCTGCCTGATAAATCAAGTACTACTCGAGATAAAGCTTCATCCAAAGGCACATAGGAATGTCCATAACGGACAACGCCTTTTTTATCACCCAGTGCCTGTTTTAATGCCTGGCCAATGGTGATGCCAACATCTTCAACCGTGTGATGAGCATCAATATGCAGATCACCATTTGCTTTGATTTGCAGATCAAATAAGCCGTGACGGGCAATTTGTTCCAACATGTGATCGAGAAATGGCACGCCGGTTTCGGATTGGAATTTTCCGCTGCCATCCAGGTTGATGGAAACTTCAATTTGGGTTTCGAGCGTGTTACGCGCAACATTGGCGCTACGAGCGGTCATTAGCTTTCCTGAAAACTGAAATAAAAACAAATAATAACTGTTTCAGTGCCGGGTTTGAAGCGTTATCATGGCCTGTGACTTTTTTAGGGAAAATAAAATGACACAAGCCAGGGTGATAACGCCATTATTTGAGGATTTTGCCAAGGTTGAACATCATCATCAACTTGCCTGTCAATCATGTGCTTTATACCGGCTATGCCTGCCTTTGGGGCTGCATCGGGATGATTTATCCAAACTGGATCAGATCATCAAGCGCAGTGCTGGCTTCAAACGACATCAAATTCTGTTTGAACCTGCCTCAACCTTCAAGACGATATTTGTTGTTCGTTCAGGTTCGTTCAAAACCACCATTTCAGCGGCTGATGGACGCGAACAGGTCACTAGTTTTTATTTTCCCGGAGAGTTTATCGGGATGGATGCCATTTACCAGCAACGTTATTTATCAACGGCTCGTGCACTTGAGGCCAGCAGCATCTGCGAATTACCTTACGAGCGCTTGCAGGAGTTCAGTGCCACGATTCCAGAGTTACAGAATCAGTTAATGACGCGATTAAGTAAAGAAATGTCAGCCGATAAAAATTTATTACTGTCTTTGGGTAAAAAGACCGCTCAGGAAAAGCTGATTAGTTTCTTATTATCACTTTCTCAGCGTTTCAGTGAACGTGGATATTCTGCTTTGTCGTTCCAGTTGACAATGTCACGTGGTGATATCGCAAACCATCTTGGCCTGGCGATTGAAACGGTCAGCCGTTTATTTACGCAATTACAGGAACAGCAGTTATTAACGACGCAAGGTAAAGAGGTAACGATTCTGGATCTGCCGGCATTAAAACAACGTTGTGGATAACCTGAAGTCTGTTGATCTTCAATAACGCAATCCTAAGGGCCGGAACTTATTCCGTCGCAGGGCGTTGAACATGACTTAAATAGTACACCGCAGTATTTCCCTCTAGAGAGAATACAGGAGCTCCAGTAGAACTGCGCTCAAAGATAAACACACCCAAAAAACATTTTATTGACCTGGATCAATGCCGAAACACCGGTACTCCGTATGATCTGAAACTGTGTATCACAACAGATTATTATTCGGAGTCGTCCCATGAAAAAAATTCCCCTGATTTCTTCTATCCTGCTGGCTGCTGGTTTGGCTGGACCTGTTACTACTGTTATGGCTTATGAGGCGGGTGACTGGTTAATCCGGGGACGTATTATCAATGTTAATCCTAATGACAGCAGTGGTAGTCTGACGGTTAATGGCGCTGATACAGGAACGAAAGGTGTGAAAGTAGACAGTGATACGGTTCCGGAGTTGGATATTACCTATATGATCACGCGAAACTGGGGGGTAGAGCTGATTTTAGGTTATTCAGAACACACGGTTACTGGTGAAAAATCTTGGGCAGTCCTGGGCGATGTTATTGATACCAAAGTGTTGCCACCCACTTTGACATTGCAATACCACTTTCTGCCAGACTCCAATATTCGTCCTTATATTGGCGCCGGTGTGAATTACACGTATTTCTTTGATGAAAAAGTCCCCAGTAGTTCTCTGTTAAGTAATTCCGGCGATAAAGTTAAACTGGAAAGCTCATGGGGCTGGGCGGCACAGGTCGGTGTGGATATCGCCATTAACCAGGACTGGTTCGTCAATATGGATATTAAATACCTGGATATTGATACCACTGCCCGGTTTAAAAATACAGCGGTCGGTAGTGCTAAGATTAATGCAGATATTGACCCGTTTGTTTACGGTATCGGTATCGGTCGACGCTTTTAAGTTTCTCTCCAGGTTTGTCGAAAAGCCCTCTTCAACGAGGGCTTTTTTATGTATTGGAGTGCGGCATGACCAGAGTTTTCAGCCTAACTCCACATGCTGCGAGAACGGCAAAATAAATCATCGCAGACAGTCCAATCAGCCCCATTAATACACCAAACCGGTGCCAGCCTCCCCAGCTTATCCATTCATTACTGTTTGGATTAGTCCATAACAGGAAAAATACAAGAGCGAGATTGGCTAATAACATGCGGATAAAGAATATTCCCCAGCCGCTAATCGGCTGATAAACCGCTTTTTTGCGTAATGTGTAATACAGCAATCCGGCATTGAGCATGGCAGACAATGCCGTTGCTAGAGCCAGGCCGACATGGGCCAGATAAATCATCAGGATAATATTCAGCCCCATATTGCTGACCATCGCAATAATACCGATTTTGACTGGGGTTTTTGTATCCTGGCGGGCATAAAAGCCCGGCGCCAGAACCTTGATGAAAATAAACGGCAACAATCCAAGGCCATAAGCCATTAAGCTTAAAGAGGCCTGATGAGCATCATAAGGTGTAAATTCACCATATTGAAACAGGGTAATCAATAATGGCTCAGCCAGAATGATCAAGCCGATAGCTGCCGGGGTGCCGATTAAAAATACCCAGCGTAATGCCCAGTCAATTGTATGTGAGAACTCCTGCATCGAGGCTGTTGCATGTTTACGGGAAAGATTGGGCAAGATGACCGTCGCCAGGGCAATGCCCAAAATGCCCAAAGGAAATTCAACCAGTCGATCCGAATAATACAACCAGGAGATACTGCCGGTGATTAGAAATGAAGCCAGCAAGGTATCCAGCAATAAATTGATTTGTGAAACAGATACGCCAAACATGGCAGGTATCATTAGTCGCAGAATTTTCTGAACGCCCTCATCTCTCCAGCCCCAGCGGGGTTTTGGAAGACTGCCGATCTTCATTAAAAACGGCATCTGAAAGAGTAATTGCACTATCCCGCCGATAAATACCCCCCAGGCTAATGCTTTAACCGGCTCATCCAGATGTGGTGCCAGCCATAAGGCACAGCCAATCATCGAAATGTTCAGGAAAACCGGGGTAAAAGCAGGTACGGCAAACTTGCCATAACTATTCAGAATCGAACTGGCGAGTGCGGTTAATGAGACAAACAGAATATAAGGGAAAGTTATTCTTAACAGCTCTCCGGCCAACTGTAATTTTTCCGGTTGATCAATAAAGCCGGGGGCAAACACAAGAATGATGACAGGCGCGGCAATGACGCCAATCAGCGTAATGAAAAATAAAACCCCCGCCAGGGTGCCGCTGGTAGCAGCAATAAGTTTTTTTAAATCACCATCGCCACGTTCACGATATTCGGCAAGAACGGGGATAAAGGCCTGGGAAAAGGCGCCTTCGGCAAACAGGCGTCGCAGAAAGTTGGGTATTTTGAAAGCAACAAAAAAAACGTCAGCCCCCATTCCTGCCCCAAGGAATCTGGCAATCACAATATCTCGAACAAATCCCAAAATTCGGGATAAAAACGTCATCATGCTGACAACGATAGTAGACTTAAGCAATTTTTCTTTCATGGGCGCTTAATTATTTAGTGAGTAAGCCTGCCAACGTGTCGCGGAGAGCCAACGATGCAGAATATGTTTAAAAATGTCCATTCTAAGCGTTTTTTGCTGACATATCTTGGCTTGGTGGCATTATTATTACTGTTTTTTCTTACGTTCAGTCCGCAACACCAAACGGATGAGTCTTCAGGCCAGGTTGACGCGATGCTGACGCAGTTTGAACCAGTATTGGAAATTCCACAGTTTCTGGGACATAACATTGAAAATACGGTGTTTACCAATGACGCATTAGTGGGTAAATGGAGTTTTGTGTTTTTCACATCAGCAGATTGCCTTGACTGTGATGCGATCCTGAAAGTTTTGAGCAATTTAAAGGCTGGTCTTGCCAATCGAACAGTTCAAGTTGTGCTGATTGATACCACCGGTCAGCAGACAAGACAGTTGCTTGCGCTGAGCCAGTCTCACAACCTTCAGGGCCATGTCATTTCTGTTTCTGCCGCAGCATCTGCTAAACAGGAACTACAGGCATTTTTTACCCGAAGCCGGGCATATGCACATCAGGATCTGGCTCATGCGGTATTTCTGGTCAATCCAAAAGGATTACTTACTGCCCGCTTTCAGGCACCATTCACCTCGGTCATTTTGAGACAGAGTTTTATTCAAATCCGCGCTGAATATGCCAGTAAAGGTTAATCACTCTCTTCCATGGCTGCGGTAAAGCTCAATGATAATTGTTCCAGTGTGCTGGTTCGGCGGAAGCTGGGTCGCCAGACCAGTCCGATTTCACGTTTTGCGAGACTATCCTGCTTTAGGGGGCGCAGACAGATATCTGCATGACGCACCATATCTGAATTAATCGCCATCTGTGGAATCAATGTTATTCCTAATCCGCTGGCCACCATTTCTATCAAGGTATACAAACTGGTCGCCTGAAAACTCCGCCGCTGAGCAGATGCCGGTAACTGACAGGCACTTATGGCATGTTCCCGCATACAGTGGCCTTCTGCCAGAAGTAATAATTCATTGATGGGTAGTTGGTGGGGTTGCAATGTTTCATAACGGCTTAATGGGTGCTGTTTGGGTAATGCAACCCAGAAAGGTTCTTCAGCGATAACACGATAATTAAGATTTCGAGTATTAAACGGAAAGGCTAATATCGCCACATCAATACTGCCATTTTCAACTTGTGTTAATAATCTTTCGGACTGATCCTCAATAAGTAATAGCTCTAACTGTGGTAATTGCTTGCGTATACGGGGCAATACACGGGGCAATAAAAATGGACTTATTGTCGGAATGACGCCAATTCTTATCCTGCCGGATAAAGGGTTTTTTTCTGCTTGAGCCAGATCCACTAAATCATCACTGAGTGACAATATTTGCCGAGCTCGTTCTGCCACCTCCTCCCCAATAGGTGTGGTCAATACTTTTCTATTGGTTCGCTCAAGTAAACCTACTTCTAACAGGTCTTCCAAATCCTGAATTCCCGCGCTTAAGGTAGATTGTGTCACATGACATTTTTCTGCAGCTCGTCCGAAATGTTTTTCTTCAATGACAGCGGTTAGATACTGCAGTTGGCGTAAAGTGGGAAGTCTCATAATCGTTTTAATCACTTAATAAGTTGATAATGATTTGCTTTGAACAATTTACCATAATTTGAATGACAATTATGCAATCAACGTAAAACCTGTTTTGTTGTAAGATGTCACCATATATATTTAACAATTTTAGTCGGAGATGTTTATGCGTAAATGGCAGTGTTTGGTTTGTGGGTTTATTTATGATGAGGCTAAAGGATTGCCGGAAGAAGGTATTCCGCCAGGTACGGCATGGGATGATATTCCTGATGACTGGGAATGCCCGGAATGTGGCGTTGGAAAAGAAGATTTTGAAATGCTGGAAATCTGATAACAGCATTACTTGATTAAAACCTAAATGTATCGATTTTGAGGTTATGAGATATATAAGGCCGAAATCATAAAACGAAACGCTCTTATTATTATTTGATAGATATAACGTGCTGACGGAATTAACTCTTACCCATTTTCGAAATATTCAAAAGGCCGTTGTTTATCCAGACCCTGGTATAAACATCTTGTCAGGCGAAAATGGATCTGGCAAAACCAGTGTTCTTGAGGCCATCTATTTACTTGCTATGGGGCGCTCATTTCGTACCCGAAATTTAAAAAATGTAATACAAACGGATGAAGTGCATTTTCAGGTGTTTGCCAGAATCAAACCAGGTATTCCTGTGGGACTGCAGTTTTCTTCTGCTACAGGGATTCAAATCCGACTTAATAATGCGCCCTTGAAAAAGCTTTCTGAGTTAGCCAGTCATCTCCCCCTACAGTACATACCAGCAAATTGTCATCAGTTTTTTGAATTGGGGCCAGCGTTCCGAAGGAGAGTTGTTGATTGGGGATTGTTCCACGTGGAACAAGATTTCTTGTTTCATTGGCAAGCCTATAAAAAAATACTTTCTCAAAGGAATGCTGCTTTACGAAATAATAAGCCTGTAACTGAAATTAGGGTATGGAATGTATCTTTAGTAGAGCACGGTTTACATTTATCAAGATACAGAAACGAATATTTAATGCAGTTATTAATCAGCTTTGAAAAATGGTTTAACAAACTATGTAAAGATTTTAATAATGCAAAGTTTGAATTAAGGTATTTGTCTGGTTGGCCTAAAGAACATGAGTTCAAAAATGTCATCGAAACCACAATTGATAGAGATCGTGCATTGGGATATACACGGTCAGGACCACATGCGGCTGATTGGTCAATCCGAATAAATGGAAATGATCCTGCTGAAGTCCTATCTAGAGGGCAGCAGAAGTTGTTTTTTTTGGCGATTAGCCTTGCACAAATTTCGCTCCTTCAGCAGTTTAATGAGCAAAAAAGTATTTTATTGGTAGATGATATTAGCTCAGAACTGGATGTTCAACATCAGCATTTGGTGCTAGATTGTATTAAAGATTTACGGGTTCAGACCTTTATCACAACAACTAGCTCTGAGCTTAATGCAGCTATTGAAAATGATGAAAATGGAAGTTTGTTCCACGTGGAACGTGGGGAGTTAAGACAGATATAGTCACGCTGTCAACCAACGACGATACATAGTAGAATGGACGATTATGCATCACCTTGCTGTAAATGGATTAATTTATGACCACTGAAAATAATAGTTACGATTCTTCCAACATTAAAGTTTTAAAGGGATTAGACGCTGTCAGAAAACGCCCAGGCATGTATATAGGAGATACAGATGATGGTACGGGCTTGCATCACATGGTCTTCGAAGTTTTAGATAATTCAATTGATGAATCTCTAGCAGGACATTGTACTGAAATCAATGTTCGTATACATCCAGATGATTCAGTTTCAGTAGAAGATAATGGCCGCGGAATTCCCGTGGACATGCATGAAGGTGAAGGCGTTTCTGCCGCAGAAGTTATCATGACTGTACTGCATGCCGGCGGCAAATTTGATGATAACTCATATAAAGTCTCAGGTGGTCTTCATGGGGTTGGTATTTCAGTGGTCAATGCATTATCAAAAAAACTGACACTTGAAATAAAACGTAACGGTTATTTTCATAAACAGAGTTATACACACGGTGTACCCGATGCACCATTAACAGCATTTGAAGCAACCGAAGAAACTGGTACAAAAATACAATTTTGGCCAAGTGAAGAAACCTTTACCCAGATCACCTATGATTACAAAATTCTTGCCAAACGAATCCGGGAACTCGCTTTTTTAAACTCAGGCGTCAGAATAGTACTGACGGATGAAAGGGATGAAAAAACCGAAGTCTTTCATTATGAAGGTGGTATCAGCGCATTTGTTACGCATCTGAATAAAAATAAAACCTTCGTACATGAACACGTCATTAATATAAGTGGCACAAGAGACGACGTCGTTGTTGAGTTGGCAATGCAATGGAATGATTCTTATCAGGAAAATATTTATTGTTTTACCAATAACATTCCACAACGAGATGGTGGTACACATTTGGCTGGTTTTAGGGCAGCACTGACCAGAAGCTTAAATCAATATATCGACAGCGAAGGTTTGGCGAAAAAATCAAAAGTGGTCACCAGTGGTGATGATGCACGTGAAGGGCTGACTGCTGTGTTATCGGTTAAAGTACCTGACCCGAAATTTTCATCACAGACAAAAGATAAGCTGGTTTCATCAGAAGTTCGTACCATTGTTGAGTCACTGGTAAATGAACATTTCCAGGACTTTCTGATTGAAAATCCAAGCGAAGCAAAACTGATCGCCAATAAGATGATTGATGCGGCACGTGCACGGGATGCTGCACGTAAAGCACGTGAGTTAACGCGACGCAAGGGCGTATTGGATATTGCCGGTTTACCGGGAAAACTGGCAGATTGCCAGGAAAGAGATCCTGCACAATCTGAACTGTTCTTAGTGGAAGGGGACTCGGCCGGTGGAAGTGCCAAACAAGGCCGCGACCGTCGAACTCAGGCAATTCTACCTTTGAAGGGAAAAATCTTAAACGTTGAGCGCGCTCGATTTGACAAGATGATTGGCTCTGCTGAGGTAGGAACATTAATTACGGCACTAGGGTGTGGTATTGGCCGTGATGAATATGATCCGGAAAAGCTTCGCTACCACCACATTATTATAATGACCGATGCGGACGTCGACGGTTCACACATCCGTACCTTGTTACTCACGTTCTTCTACAGACAAATGCCAGAATTGATTGAGCGCGGACATGTGTATATCGCACAGCCTCCTTTGTATAAAATCAAAAAAGGTAAACAGGAACGTTACGTTAAAGATGACGCTGAAATGGAACGCTATCTGACGGAAGTCGCTTTGACCAACGCGGTACTCTATCCAACCGCAGAGGGTGTTCCAATCGAAGGCAATGCGCTGGCGCAACTGGTAAATGAATATCAAACTATCAGAGCGATCATCACCCGGTTAGCCAATCATTATTATCCGGCATTTCTGGATGAATTGATCTATCAAACAGCGATACCTGAATTTACCGATAACGCGGCAATGAAAGCATGGTTGAAAGCCATTGAGCAACGGATGAACTCAATTATGCCAACCGGCACTTATTTTGTTCTGGATCTGCAAAAACATGACAAAGAGCCTATGCCGCATGTGAATATCAGCTTTACCCGGCATGGCATCAGTAATGACTTTCATGTGCCCGGTGAGTTTTTTGCCAGTACGGAATATCAAAAAATCATGTCTTTCTCTAATAAAATCAATGGCCTATTCGGTGAAGGGGCCAGAATTGAGCGTGGAGAAAGAAATGAAAATGTTCAGCATTTCTCCCAAGCGGTTAGATGGTTAATGGCCGAAGCGCGTCGTGGCCAGCATGTACAACGTTATAAAGGCCTGGGTGAGATGAATCCAGAACAGTTGTGGGAAACCACCATGGATAAATCAAAGCGTCGCCTGCTCCAGGTAAGAATTTCAGATGCCATTACTGCAGATGAAACCTTTAACACTTTAATGGGCGATAACGTAGAGCCGCGGAGAGAATTTATTGAAACCCACGCTTTACAGGCATCGAACTTAGATATATAACTATAGGGAATTCTTCCCGTTCCACACGGTCATAGAGAAGGCCATTCAGTAAATCTGAATGGCCTTTTGTTTATTATTCAGGAGAGAAAAATGTCGATGAATGACGCTCGTTATGATCAAGGCCAGATAATCTTGCATTGGTTAATAGCGGCGATGATATTTTTTATGTTGGGTTTGGGATTGTGGATGGTAGGATTGCCAAAAGAATCTGAATTGCCACCAGGACAGGAAAGCGTACGTGCATTCTGGTTTTTATTACATAAATCAATGGGAATCACGATCGCTGCATTTATTATATTACGTGTAATATGGCGATTGACCCATACTGCTCCCCCGTTACCAGATAGCGTGCCGAGTTGGCAGCAAAGACTGTCTGGCTTTGTCCATTTTCTATTATATGGATTGATGATCGCCATGCCGATAACAGGCTATCTTCAATCAATGTACAGTAAATATGACACAAAGCTGTGGGGGGTAACGCTACCTCGATTAGCAGAGGGTGATGCAGTCGCCAGAGAAACGTTCACCGACATTCACCAGGCATTAGCGTATATTTTTATTGCTGTATTAGTACTACATGTTGGGGCCGCTATGAAACATAGGTTAAGCGGCTCTGAGGTGACGCGCAGGATGTCATTATGGAAATAGCGGTAAAGATGTCGCTAAATATAAAAAAAGGCCCTTATAAGGGCCTTTTTTTAGGAATACGCATCGTGGATTAATGCAATTTAATCTTGGGATGAACACTCCGGCGGAACAGATGTGATAACGAAAGCATCAGCACACGAAATGGGCCAAATAAAGCAACCTGATGCATTTTGTATAAAGACAAATACATCATGCGTGCCATCAGTCCTTCAACCTTCATACTGCCCTTGCTTAAATTACCCATCAGATTACCGACCGTACCATAGCGTCCTAAAGAAACCAGTGAACCATAGTCATGGTAGTGATATTCCGGCAGTTCCTTGTCTTTCATCCGATTGACAATAGACTTGTAAACCAGCGAGGCCATTTGGTGCGCGGCCTGGGCACGCGGGGGAACATTCTGATCCTGTCCTATCCATTTACAGGCACAGCAGTCACCTATCGCATAAATATCATCGTCAAATGTGGTTTGAAGCGTCTGTTTTACGACTAATTGGTTCATCCAGTTGGTTTCAAGCCCGTCAATATCTTTGAGAAACTCAGGCGCTTTAATGCCCGCAGCCCAGACCTTGATTGCGGCAGGGATATTACGGCCACTTTGCGTTTTGATCTCAGTATCAGTCACTTCTATGACACGCTCACCAGTAAGGATTTCTACGCCAAGTTCATTCAGCTCCTGTTGAGCCGCGGCAGAAATATTCTCGGGCAACCCAGGCAAAATACGATCAGCAGCTTCGATTAAAGTAAGCTTTACATCTTGTGGTTTAACTTCATCCAGTCCATAAGCATTTAACAGATGTGAGACTTCGTAGAGCTGCGCGCATAACTCGACGCCAGTAGCACCAGCACCGACAATGGCAATATTTAACTGCCCCTCATCAAGAGGGCGACCTTGCGTATGGGCACGCAGATAAGATTCTAATAACTGATTCTGGAAATATTCGGCTTGTTTAGTGGTATCCAGGAACAGACAATGATCGCTAACTCCTTTGATACCAAAGTCATGACTGACACTGCCAACAGAAATAATGAGATAGTCATAATCAAAACTACGACGCGGAATAATTTCAACACCGTCTTCGTTGAAGGTTGGCGCAACGGTTATTTGTTTATTTTGACGATCAAGGCCTTCCATTCTACCGAGACGAAAACGAAAACCACTGCACATGGCCTGACTCAAATATTCAATTTCGTCTTCATGAGAGTCAAGAGTTCCGGCAGCAACTTCATGTAAAAGGGGTTTCCAGATATGCGTGTGAGTACTACTCACCAGAGTAACTTGGGCTTTCTTTTTCTTACCAAGTTTTTTCCCCAGTTTGGTAACCAGTTCCAGGCCACCTGCTCCACCACCGACAACTACAATTTTTGGCACTTCTTCAGACATAGATATGCGACTCCCATCAATCCGTTGCAAATTATGTGGTTAATTTTAACTTATCTGTAAAGCCGTAACCTATCTAATTTTTACTACTAGGTCAGAGTCTGGCAAAATTCAAGGCTTAACATCAAGTGAGAACGAACAATGCAATCACGGCCTGAAAAGCCAAAACTGGCCTGGGCAATCTCAGGGTCGGGGCATTATCTGGACGAATGTCTGGAAATAATCCGCGATTTACCTGATGTCGACTTGTTTTACAGCAGAGCCGGGGAAGAAGTTATCCGTATGTACGGTCACGATCCTAAGGCGTTGAACAATGGGGGACATGTCTATCGGGATAGAGCTGCCAGCTCACCGCCTGTCGGGTTATTTTATCGAGGCGATTACCACACCCTGGTAGTTGCACCGGCAACGTCAAATACCGTGGCCAAAATGGTAATGGGCTTATCTGATACGTTGGTTACCAATGTTTATGCGCAAGCAGGAAAATGCCGTGTACCAAGTATTGTATTAGCCTGTGATGCTATTCCTGAAGTTGATACCCCTGCTCCCGATCGGATGGTGCGATTATGGCCCAGAGCTGTGGATCTGGGGCATACCGAAAAACTGCGCACCTTTGAGGCGACAACCGTAGTGGAATCCGCAGAAGCGTTATACGAAACACTCAAAAAACGTCTGGAACAAGTTAACGCCGATCATGGCTGAAACCATTCTTTTTCTCACCGGAAAACTTGCTCAACCGAGTGTTGAAAAGGTGTTGAATGAAATGGCGCCTTTGCCGTTTGACTATAGAGTGCATCAGCTAGGCTTATCCGTGGCGGCATTAATGACAGATAAAATGATTGCTCGGCGGTTGAAAGCGGAAGACTACGCTGGATGCAAACAGATTATCGTTCCTGGACGATGTCGTGGGGATTTAGCAGAGTTGAGTAAAAATTTAGGTATCGAAGTCGTTCGCGGTCCAGATGAAATTAAAGATCTACCGGTGTTTTTTGGCAAAGCCCGAAAAATTCCAGATCTTAGTCGTTATGATGTAAATATTTTTGCTGAGATTGTCGATGCGCCGCAACGAGATATCGAAGGCATTCTGGAACGAGCCCGTTATTATGGGGACTCGGGTGCCAATGTGATTGACATCGGTTGCCTGCCGGAAGAAAAATTTCCATTAATGGAAGAAGCCATAGCCGCCCTGCATGACAATGGCTTTAAAGTTAGTGTGGACTCACTATCGATGGATGACTTGAGACGAGCGGCTAAAGCTGGGGCAGATTACCTGCTTAGTCTGACAGAAGACACCATCGATCTGGCTAAAGAAACCGATGCCATCCCTATTCTGGTGCCCGCAGAACCAGGATCCTTGGCATCGTTAGAACGCGCCATGGAAGCCATGGATAAAATCGGTAAACCCTGGATAGCCGATCCGATTCTGGATCCGATTCACTTTGGCCTGACCGACTCCATTGTTCGTTATCATACGCTAAGACAGAAATATCCCGATGCGCCAATGATGATGGGGATTGGTAACCTGACGGAGCTGACGGATGCGGATACCAGCGGAATCAATGCCCTGCTGTTTGGCATTATTTCTGAGTTAAAAATTACCAATGTGCTGGCTACCGAAGTCAGCCCTCATGCCCGGCGAGCAATTAAAGAAGCAGACGTTGCTAGACGGATGATGTTTGCTGCACGAGATGATAATAGTCTGCCTCGTGATTTCACAGCAGACTTACTGGTCAGTCACGAACGCAGGCCATTTACGGATACGGAGCAGGAAATTATTCAGCTCTCGGAAAATATAAAAGATCCTAATTACCGGATTAAGATTGCCCCGCAGGGCATTTATGTTTTTAACCGTGATGGTTTGATACAGGATACCGATCCGTTTGCTTTTTATCCGCAATTGCAGGTTAAAGACGATCCAGGTCACGCCTTTTATCTTGGGGTGGAGTTGGCCCGTGCTCAGATAGCCTGGCAACTTGGCAAACGTTACACCCAGGACGAGGATTTGCAATGGGGTTGCGCCGTTGAGCCCGAGCCAGAGGATCTGACCGAGCAAAAAGCGGAAGGTACCACTATGAGAAAACGTAAACAGCGTGCCTGTGGAACGGCTGAAACTGAGAAACCAAATAAAAAGGAGCGCGCCTGTGGCACGGCTGATCAGTCGGATACATGAAGTTATCGTTGTCACGATAGCTGAAAATGGTAAACCGCATTTAGCACCAATGGGTATATCGGAAGTAAATGGTCACTTTCAGATTAAACCCTTTAAGCCCTCGAGCACTTATGACAACCTGATCCGTCATGGCCAATGCTCAATTAATTTTGTCGATGATGTGCGGATTTTTGCCGGGGCGTTAACCGGCCACCGGGATTGGCCTACATCCCCTTGTCAGCAGATTGAGGGCGAGTACATCAGTGATGCGTTATCACATATCGAACTGGAGATGGTTCGATTGGTGGACACCGATCCACGTGCCTGTTTTTACGGTGCGGTGATTTGCGATGTTAATCACAAACCGTTCAGAGGTTTTAATCGTGCGCAGAATGCTGTGATAGAAGCGGCTATTCTGGTGAGTCGCCTGGACATGTTATCTGAACAGAAAATCCGTGAGGAGATCGCCTATCTCACCATTGCAATAGATAAAACCGCAGGTGAACGAGAACTGGAAGCATGGAACTGGTTAATGGAAAGAGTAAAACTTGCCGGAATAGAATTAAATCATGACTAGGTGGCTGGCCAGCGTACAATCCCTTGAGGAAGCTCAATCATTGATTGAGCACCTGCCAGATATCCTGGATATGAAAAATCCTTCACAAGGCGCTCTAGGCGCATTAACGCATCAAACCGTAACAGAGATTGTTCGCTGGGTTAATCATCGTTGTCTGTGCAGTGCGACGGTGGGAGATTTAACGATGCAGGCGGATATCTTATCTGCTGCAATTTCAGACATGGCTGCGACGGGTGTTGATTATGTCAAAATCGGTATCTTTGATGAACCGGATCTTAGCCGTTGCATTGAGCAACTCGAGTCAACAATCAAAGCCATCCATACCCCGGTTATCGCTGTAATGTTTGCCGATCAATTGCCAGCACAAAAAATGATTCCGACGTTAGCCAAAGCAGGTTTTGCCGGAGTAATGCTGGATACCGCCATAAAGAACGGTCAGGGTTTACTCGACCATTTATCCATCGGAACATTAAAGAGATTTGTAGTTGAAGCCAAATCCGCAGGGTTACTGTGCGGTTTGGCCGGTGCCTTGACAATCGAAAATATTCAGCAGCTAAGCCCGTTGGAAGCCGATTATTTAGGTTTTCGTAGTGCGTTATGTCATCAGCAGACCCGCACCAGTTTTCTGGATCCAGAGTTAGCTAAACAGATCCACAGCCAAATGAATGCAGGTATGCCAAAAGCCAAAACCGGTTAATTGCCAGCTGAAACGGTTCGTTTAACCAAAGCCATGACTAAAGGTCGTACGAACAAAATACATACAAATGCTGCTGGCATGGCGACTTTATAAGCAACCAATGCATCATAAAGAAGCTTTCCATTAATACCCTGATGTACTGCGGTAATAATCAAACACATCAATGCTGCCATAATCGAAGCCATGTAAAAGGCAAATACATAAGGTGTAAGGCGCGCTGGTAGTTTGCCAAATGTTCTTTTAGCCACGTTGACACAGTTGGAATTATTTTTCATTTAAGTCTCCAGCTCGTTGAATGCTGGGGCTACCTTACCGCTGGAAATTGCTTATCAGTAGCCGCTAGACACTATAAACACTCATAAGCTAATCTTACGAAACTCTCAAACAATTGATATTAATGACTTATGGATACAATGCGCGGTGTGGAAACATTTGTTCGAGCAGTTGAATTGGGAAGTATTGCAGCCGCTGCACGCCGTCTTGGTATCAGCGCCGCGGCAGCCAGTCAAAATATTGCTCGACTGGAAACCGCGCTGGGAGCGCGTTTATTAACTCGAACAACTCGTAGTCTGGCCTTAACCGATAATGGTGAGGTGTATTTCCAGCGGGTCAAAGGCTTGTTGAATGAGCTGGAGCTTGCCAAACAAGCGGTTTCAGCGATGCAGGGTCAGGTTGGAGGAAAGCTCACCATTGCCTGTTCAGCTGCTTTTTCGCGGCATGTTTTGGCGCCATTAATTCCAGGGTTCAATCAACGTTATCCACAAATCAGTCTGGAATTACTGGCTACAGATCGACGTATTGATCATCTAAAAGAAGGTATTGATATCAGTATCCGTATTCGCCAACAATTACAGGATGGATTGGTGGCAAGACGAATTGCGACATTGCCATTAATCTTTTGTGCATCGCCGGAATATCTCCAGCGAGCAGGTTATCCGGATACCCCGCAGGCTTTGTTAAATCATGATTGTTTGATGTTTCGGATCCCGGTGGATGGTCATATTTTCCGCTGGGCTTTTATTCGGGAAGGTCGGCGTTATGAGCCTGATATTAACGCAACAGCGGTAAGTGATGATATTGATATGTTGGCTAAAATGGCGGTAGCAGGTGGCGGCATAACCCGTTTGGCAGCATTTGTCGCAGAACCTTACCTGGCATCAGGTCAATTAAATCAATTATTTGGGGCGGAGCATCTGTCAGAGGTTAAAGCGGAAGCGGAACCCTTAGAGTTTTATTTCTGTGTGACAGATCGTTATGCCAAAACACCTAAAGTCGCCGCATTTTTTGATTATTTGTATGAGCATTTGCCCGACAAATGGCATGTAAAAAGCGGGTAGAGAAAACGATTCTCCCTACCCGATTTTTCTAGCTAAGCGGCAAGTTGATTTCTCAACAATCTGGCAGCTGAAACCATCGCTTTCAGCGCCGGCTCTACTTCCTCCCAGCGACGGGTTTTCAAACCGCAGTCAGGATTGACCCATAATTGCTGCTTATCGATACGCTGTGCAGCGAGTTTTAATAACTCGACCATCGACTGTTCAGAGGGAGTGTTCGGGCTATGAATATCATAAACGCCGGGTCCAATCGCGTTTGGATAGTCAAAGTCACGAAATACATCCAGTAATTCCATCTGTGACCGGGAGGTTTCAATGGTGATCACATCGGCATCCATTGCGGCGATGGCTTCGATAATGTCATTGAACTCGGAATAACACATATGGGTATGGATCTGTGTTTCATCTCCTACTCCATTGGCTGAGATCTTGAAGCTTTCCACCGCCCAATCGAGATACGCCTGCCATTGAGATTGTCGTAAAGGCAAACCCTCACGTAACGCGGCTTCATCAATCTGGATGATTTTCACACCTGCTGCTTCCAAATCAATCACTTCATCACGAATGGCCAATGAAATTTGCTTACAAGTCTCGCTGCGCGATTGATCATCTCTGACAAACGACCAGTTGAGAATCGTAACTGGCCCCGTCAACATGCCCTTAACCGGTTTGTCAGTAAGAGATTGGGCATATTGGGTCCACTCTACCGTCATTGGACGCGGCCGTGATACATCACCAAAAATAATGGGTGGTTTAACACAGCGTGAACCATAGGACTGCACCCAGCCATTATCCGTAAATGCAAAGCCTTGTAGTTGTTGACCAAAATACTCGACCATGTCATTCCGTTCTGCTTCACCGTGCACCAAAACGTCCAGATCCAATTCCAGCTGTTTATCAATGGCGTAGCGAATTTCTGCCTGCATCTGCTGTTGATATTCGGCATTGCCCAGTTGGCCCAGACGAAATTGTTTACGTGCCTGACGAATCACATTGGTTTGTGGAAAAGAGCCGATGGTGGTGGTTGGAAATGCCGGTAATTGTAAGTCCGTCTGTTGGATCGCAGCACGTTCAGTGTAATTACTTTGACGCAGTGCCAGCTCGGGCTGGATAGCCTCGCAGCGTTGCTTGACTGCAGGATTGTGAACCCGAGTCGATTGCTGGCGGTGTTGAATGGCCTGATTATTGTCTGCCAGTTGTGTTGTTACGCTATCACGTCCTGCATTAAGTGCCCGAGCCAATACTTGCAGCTCATCCAGTTTTTGTACAGCAAAGGCTAACCAGTCATGTACCTCAGCATCCAGATGCTGTTCAGATTGCAAATCAATAGGCACATGTAACAGTGAGCAGCTTGGTGCCAGCCATAAGCGATTTGCAAGGCGTTTGTGTATCGGTTCAAGCAGATTAAGTGTTTGGTTTAAATTGGTTTTCCAGATGTTTCGACCATTGATAACCCCCAGCGATAAAATTTTATGCGATGGCAGCCAATCCACCACACGGATAATTTCATCCGCCGCGTTTATCGCATCAAGATGAAAGCCTGCCGTTGGTAATTCACATGCCAGTTGCAGATTCTGTTTTAGTTGACCGAAATAGGTGGTCAGAAGCAGCTTAACCTGAGACTTGGCTAATGAAAAATAGGCTTTTTGCAGAGCCTGCTGCCACTCAACAGAGAGCTCAGTAACCAGAATGGGTTCATCAATTTGTACCCATTCAACACCGGCCTTAGCTAATCCATCCAGAATTTCAGCATAAACCGGTAATATTCTTTCCAATAAAGCCAGTTTGTCGCTTTCATCTTTGGTTTTGCCCAGCCATAAATAGCTGACTGGACCAACCAATACAGGTTTAGCGTTGTAACCCGCAGTCTTTACTTCTGTAATTTGAGATAGCAATCTATCTGGATGAGCTGAAAAGTCGGTATCAGCAGTAAATTCAGGCACCAGATAGTGATAGTTGGTATCAAACCATTTAGTCATTTCAGCTGCGTCAATTTGATGATCACAGCAAGTCGAACCAGCCTGACCACGTGATGCCTGAAAATATTGGATTAAAGCATCGGCATTTTTATCCACCCTTGTCGGCAGATTGCCGAGCATCTGACTGGTGTCCAGCACATGGTCGTAAAAAGAAAAGTCTCCGACAGGCAACAGATCCAGTTCGCCTTGCAGTGCCCAATGCCGTAAACGTAATGTTTTGCCGGTTTCTTCTAATGCCTCGGTATTAATTTCGCCCCGCCAGTAGCGTTCCAATGCAAATTTTAATTCGCGTCGTTCACCAATACGTGGAAAACCAAGATTATGTGTGCTGACCATTCGATATCCTCTCAATCGGTTTTAAAGCAGCCCATTGTAATCAGCTTAATTTATGAGTAATAATGATGATTGTTAACAAATTTATGAGATATATTCATATATGATCGAGCGAGCGCATTTACGCATTATTCAGGCATTGGCTGAAAACGGCAGTTTAACGGCGGCAGCGAATGCATTATTTGTTACGCAATCGGCTTTATCTCATCAGATCCGCTACCTTGAGCAGAAATTGGAAATCAGTTTGTGGCAGCGCGATGGACGAAAATTAAGACTGACCCAGGCTGGTGAATTGATGTTGCAGGTTGCTCAGCAAGTTTTACCGGTTTTAGAGCAGACCGAGCAAACCTTGCAGGCATATGCTGAAGGACGTGCAGGAATACTGCGCATCGGCGTGGAATGTCATCCCTGTTATGAATGGCTGAAAAAAATTCTGGCTGATTTTCTGCGGGAAATGCCGCAGATGGATGTGGATATCGTGCATCAATTCCAGTTTTCCGGAATGGAAGGTCTGTTAAATCATCATATTGATTTGCTGGTGACACCGGATGCGGTTAATCAGGTTGGAGTACTTTATCAACCGATGTTTGATTATGAGCTGGTGCTGTTGGTGGAAGAAAATCACCCATTAGCCCGGCAAAGTTATATTGAGGCATCAGCTCTACAGAATGAGTTATTGCTGACCTTTCCGGTAGCCCATGAACGCCTGGATGTCTTTACTCAGTTTTTAATGCCTGCGGGAATTCATCCACGAAGCAAAGCCATGCAATCCATGGATATCATGGTACAAATGGTGGCCTTGCAAAGAGGTATAACCGTTTTGCCTAACTGGTTGGCGATGGAGTTTTGTCAAACCCTGCCGGTAAGGGCTATACGTCTTGGCAAAAAAGGCCTGGCTAAAAAACTTTTTGCGGCTATCAGAGAATCGGATGAAGAGGTCAGCTATTTACAACGGTTTATCACTCTCGGCAAACAATCCAGGATACCCCCTACGCTCTAACGCTTAGGTACGATCGTCCAGAACACGGTACAAGATTTCGCGGATGGACTGCGGTTCAAAAGGCTTATCAAGAATCGCTGAAACCCCTGCTTGTTCAACCTGACCCAGTCGGGTCTGATTTTGTTCACTGGTCACTACTAAGATCGGTACAAATGTATTGCCCATTTCGCTGCGAATGTGTTCCACCAGAGCCTGACCATCCATTTTTGGCATATTCAAATCGGTCACGACCAAATCAAAGCTTTGCTGTTTAAGAATTTCAATGGCTTCAATACCATTTTCAGCCTGATGAATCTGATTAATTCCCATGCTTTGAAAAACCCGACAAAGGTGATTTCGTGAGACCAGACTGTCATCAACCAGTAACACTTCCAGTTGATCGACTTCATAATTCTGCAATTCGATTTCAGTTGGATCAATGTGCTGTAGTGTTGTACGTATAGCTCTTTGCAGGTTCGCGTGATCAAAAGGTTTTGGCAGGATGGCAACCACACCGGATTGTCGTAATGGTTCCAGGGCATCAATATTTGATTCGCTGGAGATCAGCATAAAATGCGTATTTTCCAGATTATCTATGCTGCGTATCGAGGAAAGTAGTTCGGTGGCAGTCATATCAGGCAGATACATTGCGCTGATAACGAGGTCAGGAGGATATTTTTGCATGGCTTCAATGGCTTGGGCCCCATCATGAACACCGTCGATTTTAGTGACCCCCGCCTGTTGCAATTCGCGCATAATAATTTTCAGCTGAACGGAAGATGGTTCAACCAATAATATTGAGAGTTCTGATTCATTCAGTGAATACATGCGACTTCCGTTTTAGCGAATGACAAGACCCGTTTCGACTTGCTGGCGGGTAGTTTTATTGATCAATTTTTCGATAATCATCAAGGCAAAACTGATTGCCGTCCCCGGACCTCGTGAAGTAATGACGTTATTGTCACAAACGACAGCTTCATTACTGAGTTGGATTTCAGGCCACTCAACAGCCTCAAGTGCGCCAGGGTAACAGCTGACCTTGAGTCCCTTCAGTAAGCCGGAATGCGCTAACACCATCGGTGCCGCACATATTGCTCCAATCCATTTGTCGCCTTGATGCAAACGTTTAATCAGCGCATGAATGCGAGGATCGACATCAAGATTATTAGTGCCGGGTTGTCCTCCCGGCAAAATCAGCATATCAAAATCATCATTAATAACTTCATCCAGAGTGGTGTCCGCAACTAACCGGACACCACGACTGGCATTGATTTGTTGATGCCTGGTTAAGCTGGCAGTAACAACGTTTATTTCCGCTCTTCTGAGAATATCTATCACAGTCACGGCTTCGAGCTCTTCAAAGCCTTCTGCAAGCGGTATTAATACAGTTTTCATGATGTGAATAACGTTTTAACGTTTGCTCATGAGGCTCATGCCTTTCAACAGGTTTAATGCTTGAGACAGCGGATAATCACGCAGCGCTAAAGGTTGTTTTTCCTCTTCATCTGCAGACGGTTTTTCGCCCAGCTCTTCCAGCATGCCATTTTCCAGATGACGACTCAGATCCGCCTCACGTAAAGGTTGAAAGCCGTTATCTTCGGCTGCACTGATTTGCAGAGCATCAAGCTTGATATCCGGTTCAATACCATCCGCCTGTATGGAACGGCCGGATGGCGTGTAATAACGTGCAGTTGTCATTTTCACTGCTGTATCATTGGTCAGTGGCATAACCGTTTGAACGGATCCTTTGCCAAAGGTTTTAGTGCCAAGAATAACCGCTCGCTGATGGTCCTGCAGGGCGCCAGCCACGATTTCGGAAGCAGAAGCCGAACCACCGTTGACCAGCACCACAATCGGCGCGCCATTCAGCATATCGCCCGGTTTGGCGTGGAATTTTTGATCTGAATCCTGAATGCGGCCTTCAGTGTAAACAATCATGCCTTTGTTAAGGAAAGCGTCAGAAACTTCAACCGCTGCATCTAATACCCCACCCGGATTATTACGTAAATCCAAAACCAGACCTTTTAATTTTCCACCATTGTCAGTTTTTAGTTGATTTATGGCCTCGCGCAGGCTTTCTCCCGTTGGAGATTGAAAGGTACTTATGCGGACATAGCCATAACCTGATTCTAAAGTTTCTGTACGGACGCTTTTCACTTTGATGATGGCGCGAGTCAATTCAAGCTTAAGCGGTTTATCAGCACCTTCACGGATAATTGTCAGCATAATTTTACTACCCGGTTCGCCGCGCATAATTTCAACTGCTTCAGCCAGGCTTAATCCTTTGACCGGAGTATCATCCAGACGAATAATTAAATCACCTGATTTGACACCAGCTTCTGCAGCTGGGGTTTCATCAATAGGCGCTACTACTTTAACGAAGCCATCTTCCATTGAGACTTCAATACCCAGGCCGCCAAATTCACCGGAGGTTCCTTCACGTAAATCTTTGAATTCACCTAAGTCCAAATAGGCTGAGTGGGGGTCGAGCCCGGATAACATGCCGCGAATGGCATTTTCCAGCAAAGTTTTGTCTTCCACCGGCTCAACATAACTGCTTTTTATACGGCCGAAAATTTCAGAGAAAGCCCTTAAATCATCAATCGGCAAGTCAGGTTTGGCGACAGGGTTTTTATCGGCTAACACCATTTGGCCAAAAATCAATGTGATGCCGATAATGACACCCGCTGTTACCAGCGCAAAATCTCGTTTCAAAAAGCGCATATGAACTTTATTCCTTATTTCTAATTAACCCTGCTTGCGCAGCCATTGTATCGGATTGGTTGGACTGCCTTTATGACGTACTTCAAAATATAATCCAGCGGTTTGTCTGACACCTTGGTCGCCACTCTGTGCAATTACCTGACCGGCTTTCACAACATCACCCGTGTTTTTAAGGAGACTGTCATTGTTGCCATAAAGTGTCATGAATTGTTCGCCATGGTCGATAATGATTAACAAGCCAAAGCCTTTCATCCAGTCGGCAAACACGACTCTTCCATCCGCGCTGGCCTTTACTGATGAACCTTTCTCAGAAGCTATCAGTATGCCCTTCCAACTGAGTTTATCAAGATTACGTTGACTACCATAGCTCGCCAGAATTTTCCCCGTCAAAGGCCACTGTAACTTTCCACTCAGACTCGAGAAACGTTCACTTGGTTTCACTGGCGCTGCAGGTGGAGGCCTTTTGGCCGCCTTTTTGGCAAGAGTGTCTAATAAAGACTGTAAATTTTTTTCTTCTTCTTTTAATGCTGAGAGTTGAGCATCTTGCCCGGAGATTTTCTTATTCAGTGCCGCAAGCGTTCTTTCCCGTTCAGCGGTTTGTTGTTTTAAAGCTTCCTGTTGCGACAGTTGTTGCTGTTCAAGTTCGCCAAGATTTTTTTTAACAGCATAAATGGCTTTTTCCTGTTCAGTTAAATTCTGTAATGTGGCTTGCAGGGCGTCAATCTGCTCCTGACGAGCGGTATGAAAATAACGGTAATACGTATTACTGCGACTGACATGTTCTGGTGATTGTTCTGACAATAATATCTTCAGGTAGCTTGGTTGAGCATTCATAAAGGCTGAGCGAATCTGTTCATTCAGCGCTGCCAGTTGTTTTTCCTGTTGCTGCTGGTTAAGTCCCTGCTGTTGCTGCAGATTGAGTAATTCGTCATCTTTGACAGCGATTGACTGTTTTATCTGGTTTAACTCACGGTTGATTTCTGAAACCTTAAGACTTTGTTTCTTTAATTGCTGTTGCAGCTCGGCCTGGGTTTTTTTATTGAGATTAAGGGTTTTATCCAACTCAGAGATTTCGCCCCGTACCGCTTCCAGCTTTTTAGCCGATGAAGGTTCAGCCGTCAACGTTAACGGCTGAACCAGCCAAAACAGCAGAATTAAATATCGTGTCATGGTGCGTATGTTCAGAGTAATTTTACCAGCAGGTGAGTATTCATTTCGGCCGGAATGGTCAGGCCCATAAGGTTTAACATGGTTGGCGCAATGTCAGACAAGCCTCCCTGCTCCGCACAAATGGCTGGACGACCAGCGTAAATAAACGGTACAAGATTGCTGGTATGAGCTGTGTGAGCTTGTCCTTTTTCATCATCAAGCATTTTTTCTGCATTGCCGTGATCTGCAGTCACCAGCATCTCACCACCACTTTCTTTTAAAGCCGACCAGATTTTGCCAAGACAGTTATCCAGGGCTTCAATGGCTTTGACGGCGGCATCAAAATTACCGGTATGGCCTACCATGTCGGCATTAGCAAAGTTACAGATAATGACATCATATTGATTGCTATGAATGGCTTTGACTAATTTTTCAGCAACTTCAGCGGCATTCATTTCAGGTTGTTTATCATAGGTATCAACTTTAGGAGATGGCACCAGAATTCTGTCTTCTCCCTCGTAGGGAGCATCTCGCCCACCGTTGAAAAAGAAAGTGACATGCGCATACTTTTCGGTTTCGGCTATACGTAACTGTTTTAAGCCAACATTAGCAATGCACTCCCCCAGCAGATTATTGAGTTTTTCCGGCGGGAAAGCCACGGGAACAACAAAATCCTTTTTATACTCGGTTAACGTCACATACTGAGAAAGTTTTGGCGTTCGCGGCTTGGGGAAATCACTAAAGTCAGGATCAATAAATGTCTGTGTCAGTTCACGAGCCCGATCAGCGCGAAAGTTCATAAACACGATACTGTCGCCATCTTCAATTGGCGCCGCTTCGCCAATAAGGGTCGCTTTAACAAATTCGTCTGTTTCACCGCGAGCATATGCATTTTCAATGGCTTCAAAAGCAGTGTCTGCGTGATAAGGTGCATTTGCGTTGGTAATCAGCTCATAAGCCTGCTGAACTCTATCCCAGCGCTTATCGCGATCCATTGCGTAATAACGACCGATCACGCTGGCAAAGCGTCCCTCGCCGGTTTCGTTAAAACTGGCTTGCATATTTTCGACAAATTGCAGGGCAGACTTGGGTGAAGTATCCCGGCCATCCAGAAAGGCGTGTAAATAGATTTTTTTGGCCCCACGATCGGCCGCTAGCTTAACCATGGCATGAATATGGCTTTCGTGACTGTGGACCCCGCCATCTGACAGCAAACCCATAATGTGCAGGGCCTTATTGTTTTGTACAACGTCATCCACCACATCTGTAAGGGTTTGATTGCTAAAGAATGATCCCGTACGAATGGCACGGCTTATCCGGGTAAACTCCTGATAAACCACGCGGCCAGCACCGATATTTAGGTGCCCTACTTCTGAATTCCCCATTTGTTCGCCTGGCAGGCCGACGCCTGCACCGGAGGCGTTGATCAGGGTGTGCGGGTAATCATTCCAAAGATGATCCCAGACAGGGGTGTTGGCTGCCATGATGGCATTATGCTTTGCTTCCTCACTATAACCCCAGCCATCCAGAATTATCAGCGCAAGTGGGCGGTGCATGTGGCTCATGGATTTATCCTTATAACACGGGTTGAGACGGCTTGCGGTTGTCAAAAACAGTGAACACTGCAAATCAACAACAATGCTGTGTATTATATGGGCTTTTGTAATCAATTACAGTTGCAATCGCATTGACTGACATCATTTCACATACTGGAAACCCGCAAATGCATGCTTTAGATGAAGATATTGAACGCGCCGCATTTGCGCTGAAAGCAATGTCAAATCCATTGCGTTTGAAAATTCTTTGTACCTTAGGTGATAAAGAGCTGTCAGTGCAGGATATTGTCGATCATGTTGGCACCACACAGAGTAACGTGTCTCAGCATCTTGCCAAATTAAAAGAAAAAAATATTTTAGCGGCCAGACGAGATGCAAATCGGATATTTTACCGCGTTAAAGATGATCGTCTGTTGCGACTCATCAGTATGATGTGTGAACTATTTGGCACGAAATAAATATCATCAATATTCTTAATTTTAGGGTTGTTTAATGGAAAATCTGGGCGAATTTATTGTTAATCATTGGATACTGTCCAGCTTGTTTGTCGTACTGCTATGGTTGGTGTTTTCCGATTCCTTAACACGCAAACTCAGTGGTTTTAATACAGTTGATGTAACGACGGCTGTCAATCTGGTGAATCAGCAGAAAGGCTGTTTTGTGGATGTGCGTGATAAAGCCGCATTCGAAAGCTCACATATCGTTGATTCAGTGAACGTACCGCTGGCAGATATCGATGCGAACCTGAAGCCATTAAAAAAGAAAGAGCAACCAATCGTCTTGGTTTGCGACAGCGGCCAACGTGCTAAATCTGCGGCAAAGCAGTTTAAGGCTCGTGGTTACACCAATATTCATGTGCTGTCTGGCGGCTTACACGCTTGGCGAGATGCCAAATTGCCGCTGTTCAGTTAAAAGCTTGGAACGCACTGTTATGAATAAAGTCATCATTTACTCATCCGCACATTGCCCTTATTGCGTTATGGCAAAGCAATTATTGGATCGTAAAGGCATTAGCTACGATGAAATCCGAGTGGATCAGCATCCTGAAAAACGTGAAGAAATGATGCAGAAAAGTCAGCGTCGTACCGTGCCGCAAATATTTATTAATGGTAAAGCAGTCGGTGGTTACACCGATTTGGTTGATATTGATCGTTCTGGTCAGCTCGATGCTTTACTGACAAAAAATTAAATTTTAACGAGAGGGAAAATCATGGCTGAAGAAAATGCAGCAGCAACAGAAGAGCAACAACCTAAGTTCATCATTCAAAAAATCTATACCAAAGATATTTCATTTGAAACGCCTAATTCGCCGGCAATCTTTCGTGAAGAATGGAAGCCGAAACTGGATCTGCAGTTAGGTAATGAATATACCCGTCTCGATGAAGATACTCATGAAATCATTCTGATTGTTACCGTAACAGCCAAAGTGAATGATCAAGTTGCCTTTATTGCTGAGGTGAAGCAGGCTGGAATTTTCACTTTAACGGGTTACAGCAAAGAAGAAATGGGGCCTTTAGTTGGCAGTTATTGCCCGAATACGATTTTTCCTTTTGCCCGTGAAGTCGTTTCAGATGTCGTTATCAAAGGCGGTTTCCCGCAGTTGGTATTGGCACCAGTGAATTTTGATGCAGTTTACAGACATCAAATTGACCAGGCACGCCAGCAAACTGAAGCAGCACAGAATACGCATTAGAACCTGAATTCACGGCAATGACCTCATTTGCTTTAATGCCAACTTTAGTGATTGGTGCCGGTGCCTGGGGAACAGCGCTGGCGATTGCTATGGCCAGAAATGGCCATGAAATCTGGTTATGGGGCCGTGATAAAGAACAGCTTGCGCGAATAGCGGCAGAACGGATGAACAGCCGTTATCTGCCGGAAATTATTCTGCCGGACACATTAAAAATTGAAATGGATCTGGAAAAGGCACTCACCCACTGCAAACATGTAATGGTGTCAGTGCCTAGCGCGGCTTTTAGTGAGACATTGCTGAGAATCAAACCTGTTTTGCCACAAGGTATTCCTGTTAGCTGGTCAACTAAAGGTTTAACGCCGCATACTGGTCAGTTTCTGCACGATACGGCGATTGAAATACTTGGTGCAAAACACTCACTGGCAGTCGTATCGGGCCCATCATTTGCAGCAGAAGTTGCAGCCGGATTGCCCACCGCTTTAACCGTAGCTTCCCGGAATACCGAATTTGCGAATGCATTAGCCAATGCCCTTCACAGCAGCACTTTACGAGCTTATACCACCAATGATGTGTTGGGTGTGCAAGTTGGTGGCACCGTTAAAAATGTGCTGGCAATCGCCGCAGGGATCTGTGATGGCCTGGGGTATGGTGCCAATGCGAGGGCAGCTTTATTAACGCGAGGCATGGCTGAAATCATGCGGTTAGCCAGTACGTTGGGCGCTGAACCGGAAACCATGTTTGGCTTGTCTGGCATGGGAGATTTGATCCTCACTTGTACAGACAATCAGAGCCGTAACCGCCAGCTAGGCTTAGCCATAGGTTCCGGACTGACAGTTGATGAGGCGGTGTTAAAAGTGGGTAAAACAGTGGAAGGCATGCATGCTGCCAGAGAAGTTTTATTACGCGCGCAGCAAGCCGGAATTGAAATGCCGATTGTTGAGCAGGTATGCAAAATCCTGTTTGAAGGGTACGATCCGCGCAAATCTGTTCAGGCGTTATTATGTCGTGAACAAAAAGCAGAGTCTCCGGTAGTCGGATAAACGTGATACGAATTAATTGAGGAAATTTATATGCAAGGCATTGTGAAATACAGCAGCATCATTGCACTCAGTATGGCAATGACGGTCGGCTTGTCTGCCTGTGGCAACCCCTTCAGTAAAAAATCATCAAATGATGATGAAGTTGTCATGTCACAAAGTGGTCCGATACTTTGGGAATCAAATCTGCAATACGTTCGGTTGGTAGAGCGTGATCAGCCAGGAACCAATCAGCATCCGTTGCCAATAAATCAGGACGAAATGCGTGAGGTACTGTCATCGCTTTACGTCAACCAACGCGTATTATTAAGAACTCAGCAAGTCCCCTTGTTTTCTCCGGGTGAACTGCAAATTTTAAGTTCAACATTAGCGCAGGGGCTAAACCGTGCCCAGCCCAACGAAGATATTACGTTTGTTACCTTGGGTGTTCATGCCGGTGCGATTGCGGCAGAACGCAAAACCAATAGTGGCCGGGTATTTGTCGATAATAATGGCCGTTTGAATATCATTTTTGGTCTTCTGCATGAGGAGTACCGTGATAAAGAACAGTATACCGGCCAGGAGATTGATCGCCGGGTAAATCCATTATTACCGGGTAACCGTAGATCAGACTCTCAGCCAGCAACCAAAGTGGCTTTGGATAATGGTGTGTCATATTACCAAGAGGATGGATCGGAACGGTCTGACTGGGTTGTAATTGATATTCCAACCGTATTAGCCACTGCAGCCGAGCGGAAAGGCCAGGATACGGGTGCATTAACCCCGGAAATGCGTGAAGAGATTGCCAGAACCAAGCGCCAAACAGATAATCTGACTGACGATGTAGCCAATATCAAGGAAGTCCTGTTTGAAATGTCTGAGCAACTTGAACAGCTCAAACAGCAACTGGAAGAAAATAAGGAATAAACTATCCTGATAATGATAAAAAGGCGCTTAAAGCGCCTTTTTTATTGGTCTTGACCCGTCCTAAATAAGGTTGACACTTTTCAATAAAGACAATTGGA
>CEPP01010273.1_pt1 | contig 122346 bp, 104 predicted proteins | sample 530521 | NCBI WGS metagenome assembly CEPP01 (sample SAMEA2620256, study PRJEB7988) | marine metagenome | biome: marine biome (ENVO:00000447); feature: surface water layer (ENVO:00002042); material: "saline water (ENVO:00002010), including plankton (ENVO:xxxxxxxx)" | depth 5 m | reverse complement strand
AAAATAGCCTCCAGCAGTGGTGGCTCTGAAAGATCAACAGACCCTAGGTAACCAATCATCCGGAACTTGCTTTTAATTTAGGCTTCGGATTAATGCATACACTCAAGCAATAGTGGCTCATTTATTAAGAGTTGTTCCTAATCGTGGAAGTCACGGATGCGACCGAATAATAGTGGTGAAGCCGCTTTTCTACCTGGACATCAGGAGCCAAAATGATAAATCGATTGCCCCAGCAAACCACATCCCTTGACGATTTTGCAACGTTGGTCAGCTACTCGTTTATGGATACGCTGAATGCTGATCCTGATGCGACATCAAACGGAAGCGATCACTATCCGCGACAAGTCTTCTCAGGCCATTATGTCCCTGTCAGTCCCACACCACTCGAAAACCCTGAGTACGTTGCACACAGTAAAACGCTATTTCATGAACTGGGCATCGCCGACAGCATGGCTCATTCGACCGACTTTATGCGTGTTTTCTCTGGAAACCTTACAAGCGTTCCGGAATCGATGCGTAAGGTGGGATGGGCGTGTGGTTATGCACTTTCTATTTACGGCACTGAATACACTCAGCAATGTCCGTTTAATACCGGCAACGGATATGGTGATGGTCGAGCTATTTCAGTGCTGGAAGCTGTTATCAATGGTCAACGCTGGGAAATGCAACTCAAAGGAGGAGGCCGGACGCCTTACTGCCGCGGCGCGGATGGACGCGCTGTATTAAGGTCGAGTGTTCGAGAGTTTCTGGCACAGGAGCATATGCATGCACTCGGAGTTCCAACGTCACGGTCTCTGAGTCTTTATGTGTCGAAAACCGAAAAAGTAAGACGTCCATGGTACTCGCAAGGCTCACGTTCGATGGACCCTGATACTGTTATATTGGAACCGGTTGCCATCTCAACACGGGTTGCACCGTCGTTTATTCGGGTAGGCCAAATTGAGCTCTTCGGTCGTCGTGCCCGTAAAAACGCATACCCACAAGCGATGGAAGAGCTGGAAAAGTTAGTTTTACATCTGATCGATCGTGAGTATGCAGATGTTATTGACCAAAGCCTGAGCACTCCCGAAAAAATATTGTTGCTCGCACAAGAGTTCCGAAACCGGCTGACGTCACTCATTGCGAATTGGATCCGGGTTGGCTACTGTCAGGGTAATTTCAATAGCGACAATTGTGCGGCAGGCGGATTCACACTTGATTACGGCCCATTTGGATTCTGCGAACTGTTTGATCCGCTCTACCAGTCATGGACGGGGGGAGGGCAACACTTCGCATTTTTAAATCAACCCGTTGCTGCGGAACGCAACTTTGCCATGTTTTGTAAGGCATTAAAGCCGTTGCTGACATCGCATCCGGACACTCTGCGAGAACTGGATGAGATTCAAAGCAGCTTTGCATCGAAAATGCAGATGGAAATGGAAACAATGTGGGCAGCGAAGCTTGGACTCGATAGCTTTAACGCAGAGTTGTTTGGCGAGCTTGCATCGCTGATGATGCATACATCTGTGGATTACACCATTTTCTTTCGAGAACTCTCAACAGTGCCTGACGATATTGGTCCACTCAAAAAAAGCTTTTACCAGAACCCGACGTATAACAAAGCCCCCAAAGAGATGAATAATCGCTGGTCAGAGTGGCTCGATAAATGGAAAGCACTTATCTTTAAGGACCACACGACTTCAAGTGAGGAGCTTTCAAGCCAAATGAAACGGGTCAACCCAAAATACAGTTGGCGAGAGTGGTTCGTTGTACCCGCTTATCAGCAAGCGATGGCGGGGGACTATGCTCTACTTCGGGAGCTGCAAGAAATCATGACCAACCCATACGACGAACAATCCAAAGAGGCAGAAGCGAAATACTACCGGCTGAAGCCAACAGAATACTTTGAGGTCGGTGGCTTATCCTATTACAGCTGTTCGTCCTGACAAGTTGCTTACGCCAAATAGCCTGAGCCAGTTGCCCTATTACTTATCTTCCGGGCGGGGTTATCCTGAATAAAACAAAAGTATCTTCTATTCAAATTGAAAATGTTGTCGAGGTATTACAATCGTAAACGCTTAGATTGCTAAATTCTGAAACAGCTTTGAATCGATCACAGTTGCTTTGCATAAAGCATTCATCATTATCCGGAATCAATAGATCAGAATCTGAGTCGACCTGTTGATATTTATTTAACATTCGCAAGCTCAGACAAGCATTGACGCTCAGCCAAAACCGGTTGGCATGAAGAAAGTTCTCAAGCTTGTCAGCCGGGGTTCAATCGGGGAGAATCAGGCCCCTGAATTTTACAATTATAAAAAGTCATAAAATGGTCACCGGTGAACTGAAAAGCCAAGTCGATAAAATATGGGAAACATTCTGGACAGGGGGCGTCAGTAATCCGCTGACCGTTATCGAACAATTCACCTATCTGTTGTTTTTACGCCGGTTGGATGAAACTCAACAATCGGAAAACAGAAAAGCCAATTTTATAGGCGGGCAGGTGAACGAGCTATTCTATAAGCCGCACCACCAAAAATTTCGTTGGAGCAAGTTTCGTGAACTTGGCGACCCACAAGCGATGTTTGAACTCTTCACTCACCCTCAGGAAGATGCAGACAACCTGACTGTTTTCGAGCATATGAAACAGGTGGGTAACCAAGCCGGAGTATTCGCGCGGTATATGAAAGGCGCGACCTTTATGATCCCGACGCCGAAGTTGCTGGATCAGGTGGTGCAGATGATCGACAAAATCCAGATGGATGATCGCGACACCAAAGGCGATTTATACGAATATCTGCTTTCCAAAATCGCTTCTGCCGGCACCAACGGTCAATTCCGCACCCCACGTCATATCATCAAAATGATGGTAGAAATGATGCAGCCCAATCGCGAAGACACCATTTGCGATCCAGCTTGTGGCACGGCGGGATTTCTGGTGGCTGCGGGCAATTATATTTACGAAAACCATCCTGATTGGCTGCATGATCACTCCTTTCGTGAACACTTTAACAGCGACATGTTTACTGGTATTGAGTTTGATAGCACCATGCTGCGCATTGCAGCGATGAACCTGCAACTGCATGCCGTTGAGAAACCCAATCTGATTGGTCTGGATGCCTTAGGTGAAAGCAATGCCAGTAGTCGTGAACAATTCAGCCTGATTCTGGCTAACCCACCGTTTAAAGGTTCTTTGGATTACGACGGTGTCGAAAGCTCTTTGCTGAAAACCGTCAAAACGAAAAAGACCGAATTGCTGTTTATCGCGCTGATTTTACGCATGCTCAATGTTGGTGGTCGCAGTGCAGTAATTATTCCTGATGGTGTGTTATTTGGTTCATCCAATGCCCATAAACAACTGCGACAAACCCTGGTGGAAAAACAACGCCTTGAAGCTATTATTTCCATGCCCAGCGGTGTTTTTAAACCTTATGCCGGTGTCAGTACAGCAGTAGTGATTTTTACCAAAACCAATAACGGCGGCACCGACAATGTCTGGTTTTACGATATGCAGGCCGATGGTTATTCGCTCGACGATAAACGCAGCCCGATTAAAAACAATGATATTGACGACATCATCAATCGTTTCAAAAACCGTGATAAAGAAGCAGACCGAAAACGCACCGAACAAAGCTTTATGGTGCCCTTCGATGAAATCAAACAAAACGACTGGGATTTAAGCATTAACCGCTATAAAGAAGTGGTATATGAACAGATGGAATATGACTCACCGGCTAAAATCATTGCAGAGATAGAGCAACTGGATAAAGAGCGTAGCCAAGCTTTGCTTATGCTTAAGGAGTTGTTGGGGTGAAAGCGGTGCTGACAAACCAATTTAATAAAGTTGCTCTTGGCGATTGTTGTGAAATTATTAGTGGATCTACGCCATCAAGAAATAAAGCCGAGTTCTGGGATGGTGAAATAGATTGGTTTACGCCGAAGGATTTAAGCCGAATTAAATCAAAATACATTTCAGAAGCGCCTGAAAAAATAACGGCTTTAGGTCTAAAAAGCTGTTCAACAACGCTGCTACCTAAAAATACATTACTATTGAGTTCAAGAGCACCAATTGGTCACATTGCTATTACAACAATTGAAGCTTGTACTAACCAAGGCTTTAAATCTTTAGTACCAAATAAAAACCTGTATGTTGAATATTTATTTTATGCAATAAAAAATATCATTCCTCAGCTCAAAGATATGGGGAATGGTGCAACATTCAAAGAGATTTCCAAATCCACACTCAGCAAAGTTGAAATCCCACTTCCCCAAATGACAGAGCAAAAGCAGATTGCCGCGATTTTGGATGCAGCAGATAGCCTCAGACAAAAAGACCAGCAACTGGTCGAGCATTACACCGCTTTGAGCCAATCCCTGTTTTTGGAGATGTTTGGTGATGTGTTTTTAAATATCAAACATTATCCCAAAGCAACTTTCAGACAGTTATTAGACAAAGTGCAAATTGGACCTTTTGGTTCTCAGTTGCATAAACATGACTATGTTGAAAATGGTGTTCCATTAATAAATCCTGTACATATCGTTGAATCTAAAGTTTTACCAAGTAATTCATTTTCGATATTGAAGGAAAAATATGACAGCTTGCCAAATTACCACCTAAAAAAAGGTGATTTGATCATGGCGAGAAGAGGTGAAATGGGACGATGCGCTTTAATAACTAGAAAAGAAGAGGGTTTCTTCTGTGGTACTGGAAGTTTATACCTCAGACCAAACAATAACGTGAACTCTACTTATCTTTTACACGTGATAACAAGCGATAGTGGCAAAAGTTATCTAGAGCGTAATGCTCAAGGCGTAACGATGATGAATTTGAATAAAAAAATTATTTTAAATATTGAGATCGGATTACCCCCAATCGAATTACAGAACCAATTTGAAGTGTCTATAAATTTAATCGAACAACAAAAACAACAAGCCCAAGCCAATCTAGAAAAGTCCGAAGCTTTATTTAACAGCCTGTTACAACGCGCTTTTACTGGCGAATTAACGGCAGATAAGGCAGCATAGCGTCATGGTCCAATAGCAGGGAAGCATTGATGAGTAATTTTCAGTTTCTGCAAAACGATTTTCCGGCACTTTATGCCGATGCCGTTGAAGCAGAACAACTGACGTTTCTCTCCCCTAAAGCCTCGGCGATTTTCTGCCGTTCCAGCCTTGAAAATGCCGTGAACTGGTTGTATGACCACGATCGATCTTTAAGCCGTCCATGGCGTGCGGATTTGAGTACTTTGCTGCATGAACACAGCTTTAAATCGTTATTTAACAACACCTTATTTAACGAACTTAATCTGATTCGCAAAACCGGTAATATTGCTGCCCATGGTAAATCAGTCAGCCAGCACGATGCTTTAGCGTCACTGAAATACCTGTATCGCTTTATGCGTCATCTGGCGATTTATTACGGTAAACAAACACCTGAATTGCAGGTATTTGATGAAGCCTTAATCCCGCATGGCCCAGCCACCCAGCCCAATGCACAACAACTAGCTGATACCGTGGCCGATGTGGCCGCCAAAAATGCCATTGAGCGCGAAGCTGAAACCCTGCAACGTGAACTGGCTGAACAAAACACCCAATTAAAACAGCAACTCGAACACCAAAAAAGCGTATTGGCCGAACGCAAACAGGCGCGTGAACAGTCGATAAATATTGAAACCGCTGTGCCTTTGCTGGTTTCTGAAGCCGAAACCCGCCGTCGTTATATTGATTTATCCCTCAAAGAAGCCGGATGGGATGATCTGCAGGAGGGATATCACCTTGAATATCCCGTGACCGGTATGCCAAAAAGCACTAATCCTTCTGGCAAGGGCTATATCGATTATGTGCTGTGGGGAGATGATGGTTTGCCACTGGCGGTGATTGAAGCCAAAAAAACCATGGTCGATTCACGTAAAGGCAAACATCAGGCGGAGCTTTATGCCGATTGCCTGCAGCAGTTAAAAGGCCAGCGACCGATTATTTTCTACAGTAGCGGCTTTGAAACCTATATTTGGGATGATCAGTTTTATCCGGAACGTGACGTTCAGGGCTTTTACAGCAAAGATGAATTGCAGTTATTAATAGAGCGACGCAGCACCCGAACCGATTGTCGTGATTTTAAAGTGAACGAAGCCATTGCCGGACGAGCCTACCAATTAGAAGCCGTGGCCCGGGTGGCTGAAAATACCGTTACCCAAAACAGTCAGGGCGAATTACGGGGCAGGGCACGGCAAAGTTTATTAGTGATGGCAACGGGCAGTGGTAAAACCCGCACGGCCGCTGCGATTGTCGATATGCTTACCAAATGTAACTGGGCCAAGCGTGTGTTGTTTCTCGCCGATAGAAATGCCTTGGTATCTCAGGCAAAAAACAACTTTAGTGAGCTGCTGCCACATTTATCGGCAATTGATTTAACCAAAGAAAAAGAAGATAACGGCACCCGTTTAGTGTTTTCAACGTACCCGACCATCATGAACCGCATTGATGGCATGCGAAACACCGATACCCGTTTTTACGGTATTGGGCATTTTGATCTGATTATCATTGATGAAGCGCATCGTTCGGTGTATCAAAAATATAAAGCCATTTTTGATTATTTTGATGCATTGCTGATTGGGCTGACCGCCACACCCAAAGCCGAAGTGGATCACAACACCTATGGTTTATTCGGCATTGAAGATAACAACCCGACCTTTGCCTATGAACTGGATAAAGCCGTCGAACAAGGCTTTTTGGTGCCACCCAAAGCGATATCGGTACCGCTGAAATTTATGCGTGAAGGGGTGCATTACAATCAATTATCTGAGCATGAAAAAGCCCAGTATGAGGAAAAGTTTGGTGATCCCACCCAGGGTGAAGCACCGGATGAGATTGAAAGTGCGGCGCTGAATAAATGGTTATTCAATACCGACACCGTAGATAAAGTGCTTGATTATTTAATGACTTACGGCATTAAAGTGCAGGGCGGTGACAAACTCGGTAAAACCATTATTTTTGCCAAAAGCCATGCCCATGCGTTGTTTATAGAAGAACGCTTTAATAAAAATTATCCCGAGTACGCTGGCAAGTTTTTACGGGTGATCGATAACTACGAATCGAAAGCCCAGGATCTGCTGGAAACGTTTGTCGATCCTTATGAAGAACACGATCCACAAATCGCCGTGTCCGTCGATATGATGGATACCGGTGTTGATGCGCCGCGTGTGGTGAATCTGGTGTTTTTCAAACCGGTGAAATCACCGACTAAATTCTGGCAGATGATTGGTCGTGGTACCCGTTTATGTGCTGATTTGTTTGGACCGGGCCAGGATAAAACGCATTTTGTGATTTTTGATTATTGTCAGAACTTTGAGTTTTTTGATGCCAACCCGGATGGCGTGCAGGGAAGACTGGTTAAAAGCCTGATTCAGCAAGTGTTTGAAGCAAAGCTGGAAGTCGCCATGCTGATTCGTGATAACACTGAGCGAACTGAAGAGCAGGGGGCATTAGCCGAAAGTTATATCAATGAACTGTATCAGGCGATTTCCGGGCTGGATAGAAACCGTTTTGTGGTCAAAGCCAAGCTCAGATATGTGGTTGAGTTTAGTGATCAGCAGCGCTGGCAGAATCTATCCAAAAGCGATTTGCTTGATATCAACACCGAACTGGCCAATCTGGTACTGGCTGATAAAAATGATGATGAGTTTGCCAGACGTTTCGATATCCTGGTGCTGAACTTTCAGATTGCTTTATTAACCGGCTCGCATAGCTTAAGCCAGTTTATTAACAAACTGAGCAGTACCGCTAATGCCTTGTTAAAAAAGCAAAATATTCCCGCGGTGGCCCTGCAAAAAACACTGTTAAATGAATTACAAACCGAACCGTTCTGGCAATCCATCAATGTGAATCGTCTGGAGGATGTGCGTATTGCCTTACGGGATTTGATGAAATATCTCGATAAAGATCAGCAACCTGTAGTAGAAACCTCTTTTGAAGATACGTTGGATCATGATGGTGTCAGCATCCATGAGCCAATCGGCACTTATATCACGCTGCAAAGCTATAAAGACAGAGTAGAGTCCTATGTACGAAGTCACAGTGATCATCTGGTGATTCAAAAGCTGAAAAGCAATAAAGCTATTACCGAAACCGAAATCAACCTACTGGAAAGCATCCTGTTTGATGGCAAAACCGTTGGTACCAAACAGGATTATATTGATAACTATGGTGATAAACCGTTAGGCGTGTTTATTCGAAATATTGTCGGTCTGGATGTCGCTGCTGCACAGGCGCATTTTGCCGAGTTTATTCAGGCCGGTAATCTGAAAGCCGACCAAATGACCTTTATTAACAACATCATCAGTTACCTGACTAAAAATGGTGTGATTGATAAAACCATGTTGTTTGAACCGCCATTTACCCATATTCATGATCAAGGCTTATTGGGTGTGTTTGACGATGCCGCAGCAACCAAAGTGATTAGTTTGATTGAACATGTAAATGGCAATGCATTGGCGGATGTTGGTTAGATACTTCTAAACGACAGTCTTAGTACTAAACTTCAAAAAATCATTCTTCGAAACATTCCAAAATAAACAAGTAAGAAAAGCTGTGTATATTGATTAACGAATTTATTGATTATTCAGAATTTAAAATCTTGTGGGGATTGTATGGTAAAAATCCTCAGATTTTAAATTCTGGACCATCTTAGAAAAACCTCCATTTTTGTCATAACACCACATTATAGGAATACATGTCCAAACTGATTTTCGGGTGAGTTCTGGTCAATTTCTTGGCGATCTATAAGTTCGTATAATGTATATTATGTTAAATTATGTATCGATTAATAGTGGCTATAATGAATGTGAGCACTTAGTAACTAGAATTTGCAGCAGCATCCCTACTGTCTAAATACAGCCGTGAACTTGAAGTTTTTGAGTTCGTCCTAACCTATGTAAAAGCAGCGTTTGCTTTTAAAGCGTTACGATGAAAACTCTATTTATTAACCCGGAGAATAATCATGGCCGTTGATTTTATAAAAGATGCGAATTCTATTGAGCAGATTGTCGATGGTATTAATACTGCTGAAGAATCACCGGAAATAAAATACTTTGGTGAATACAAATTAGATAGCGGTGAAAAACTGGCCGCCCACTATGCCTATGAACAGGTCTCTAACTATGATCACATTAGCGATGATGAAATTAAAACTCATCTTGAAGAGCTGAAATCCAAAGATGCTCACTTCGATTTTAATGAGGCTCTGCACATCGCTAAACAATTCTGTAACAAGTGCGAAACTTAATATTGGTTTACACTGACAGTTCATTAACTATTAATAATTAATCGAGGTCATTATCATGAGCTGGAGAGAAACTGAAAACGAGAAAACATACACTGATGAGGAAGTTGAGGCTCGCCTCAAGGCCGAATTACCTAATTGGTATCTGGAGAATGGCTGGATTCGTCGGAAATATAAAACCAGTGGTTGGAAATCCACGCTGATGGTAGTTAATACCGTGGGGCATTTGGCAGAAGCCGCTTTTCACCACCCTGACCTCACGGTTTCCTATGCGTTTGTTATCGTTAAACTCACCAATCATGCAGCCAAAGGCATTTCAGATAAGGATTTTGAATTGGCCAGCAAGATTGAAGAAGTCATTATGTGGCAACCGGGACTCATTGAAGGCGGTGCACTTGTCGGCACACCTGATGATGCCCGTTTCAAATACATTAAATACGATTAGTCATGGAATTGGATATCAGCCCTTCTTTAAATGTACTGGGTGAACCATTACAAAGCTGTAACCACGATCCTGTTACGGGCTTTTTCCGTGATGGATGCTGTAATACCAGCGATCAGGATTTTGGCTCGCACACAGTTTGTGTTGAACTGACCCGGGCGTTTCTTGAGTTCTCCCGTTTCAGGGGAAATGATTTAAGCACCCCTGTTCCGGAATTTGATTTTCCAGGATTAAAACCGGGTGATCGGTGGTGTTTATGTGCTCAGCGATGGCTTGAGGCTGAGCAGCATGAAATGGCACCTAAAGTGATTTTAGCCAGTACTCATCAACGTGCAACAGAAATAATTCCATTGGCATTATTAAAGAAATATTCCTTAGATTTAATGTGATGTTTCGTCTGTTAGCTATTGATTTGGCTAACACTTTTAAGTTGTCGATTGCTAAAGAAATCTTCAACTTGTGTAATGTCCTGTGTGATTGGCATGGCGGGCAGACTGCGCATAAACACTTTTCCATAAGGTTTATTCAGCAACCGCGGATCACACAGGATTAACACACCATGATCTTGCTCATCACGAATTAAACGACCTATTCCCTGCTTTAACTGAATCACAGCCGAGGGGATCTGGATACTGCGAAATGGATTGCCGCCCCGCTCTTTTAGATTGTTAATTCGTGCTTCCAGCACCGGATCGCCCGGTGAAGCAAACGGAATCTTATCAATTAATACGCAGGATAAGGCTTCTCCTCTGACATCAACACCTTCCCAGAAACTATTGGTGCCCAATAATACCGCATTGCCATGCTGACGGAACTCTTCCAGTAGGGTGGCCTTTGCCCCACTCCCCTGCACCATTAATGGATAGTCCAGATCGGACAGTAATTCAGCCACTTCATGCATTGCCCGGTAGCTGGTGAATAACAGAAATATACGGCCCTGACTGTGCAAGATAACTTCTTTGGCAATATCAGCTACATATTGGTTATAACGACGATCTGCAGGTTCAACCGGAATGTTGGGCAAATACAAAAGACTTTGCCTGGCATAATCAAAAGGACTTTCCCAGCTGGCATATTCTGCATTTTCAATACCCAAGTGCTGGCAGAAATGATTAAATTTACCCGCAACGGTCAAAGTCGCTGAGGTGAATATCCACGCCGCGGGTTTTTCTTCCAGCCATTGTTGAAAATGCTGGCTGATTTCAAATGGTGTGGCGTGCAATACAAATCCTGTTGGCCGATTATCCAGCCATAACACCAGATTATCGTCATTTTGTTCGGCAAATAACTGAATGAGATTCAATAATTCAGTGGCTCTTACATGGCATTGAGACAGGCCGGGGCTGCGCACAGCTAAGGGTTCAAGCTCTGATTCAAATACTTCAAGATAATCTACTAACTCATTGAAATTGTTTTTAATTTCATCATTAAATAATTGCGTTAACCAGGGTGTACGTTGTTCGATATTGCCAATATGTAACCGTAATGTTTGCAGTTTGGCTTGCAGTTTCTCGGCATGCAAAGCAAGTGTTTGACTGTCGGCAGCATGATCCTGCATTTCCTGCACACTATCACGACATAATTCAACAATTTGATGACTACTTATACGGTTGCCGAGAAACTGACCGGCGATAGCGGGTAATTGATGTGCTTCATCAATAATAAATGCATCGGCGGTGGGTAATACTTCGCCTTGCCCCGCACTTTTCAACGCAAAATCAGACATTAACAAGTGATGATTAATTACCACAATGTCAGCTTCCTGCGCCCGGCGACGCGCTTCCACAATAAAACATTGTTGATATTCAGGGCATTGTTGCCCGAGACAGTTATCGACTGTGGAAGTGACTCTGGGCCATAGATTGGATTGTGTTTCCAGTAAATCGGACTCACTTAAATCACCATTTTTCGAACTTTCTGACCATTCACGCAGTGATCGTAACGTGTCACTTTGTGACAGTAATAAGGGATCTTGTTCGGCTAAGGTCAATCGATGATGGCAGAGATAGTTGCCTCGTCCTTTTAATATAGCGGCCTGAAATGGCACAGCCAAGGCTTTACGCAAAGTGGGCAAGTCGCGTCTGAATAATTGATCTTGCAGATTTTTAGTGCCGGTGGAAATAAACACTTTTTGGCCGGATAAAATTGCCGGTGCTAAATAGGCAAAGGTTTTACCGGTGCCTGTACCGGCTTCGGCGACTAATACCGTAGCGGATGCCAGGGTATCAACAATTCGTTGCGCCATTTCCTGTTGCGCCTGACGTGGATGATATCCTTTGATTTGCCTGGCAAGAATACCGCCTTCAGCAAAAATCTGTTGTAAATCATCCTGCATAACTACTTCCGAAAAACTCCGTTAACGTGCCGAAAAATATCATCACCTGGCTTGGTTATCCCATATTTCAGGTTCTGCACCGTTTTCAGCCGTCCAGACGCGTTCACCGATAATTTTGAACTGAGCAATCGACATGGCACCGCGTTTTTTACGATTACTCTCACGATCATTCAGTGCTTCCTGGATAACCTGCTTGGAAGCATAAAATATTTCTATTGGCTGATATTCATCATCAAACAATACCAGTAACACCCCATCCCATTCCTGAGCCGGGTTTAATTGACCGATTCGTGGGGTGGATTTACTGGTATCAAAAATGGCGCGACCTTTAATCACCAATTTTTGATCGGTTAATGCGCCACTTTTACCAACGGCGTCATAACTGGAATTCAAATTATCCAGCAGCTGCAGATCCAGAGATTTTGCGGCATCAAAACGCGCTATTTCACCAGTAACCGGCAAGGTGCTGCCAGTCGCCTGACGATAGCGTGCGGCCAGTTGTCGCGTTTCATGCATTAATGTATCGATGGAATATAAATCCATTTGTCTCTCTGACCGCATTTATTCACATTGAAGCATTATACATGGCAAAAAAAAACGGTCTGCCTGCTTTCGCAGACAAACCGTAAATTTTGTCGAGGCTGTGAATAACCTACATAGCTACGACTACAATTTTTGCAAAAAAATTCATTTATGATTTTTTCGCATCCAGTTCTTTTTGATAGTACTTGTGAACCAGTTTGTCCTGGTTTTCCAGCAGATAATCAATGCTTGGTTCATGATTCATCGCTTTCTCGATAGCACGAGTAGTCGCACGACGATGTACATCAAATAATGCTTCATGATCCAGGTTTTCAACCGTGGTGATACCAGGGTTTAACCAGACAGAAACGATGATGCCTAAATCATTGGCTTTTTCTTTAGGAATTGTACCGTTACGTACGGCATCCAGAACGCCATTAGCAATCGCGCCTTGTACTGTACCCATCAGGATATTGGTATAGGCGGTGTTTTTAACAGTCACTTTACTGACCATGATCGTCGCAGGACGAACCTGAACATCGGTATTCATCAGCGCCAGTACGCGCGAATGACCTTTGACCTGATCACCCATTAAGTTGGCAAATGCGGTTCCTACTGGTCCATCCAGTTCACCGATAACAACTTCCGGTTCTGCGGCAGTTAATGGCGGACCATCCGCGATCAGTGCTTCACCTGTTCGCATTACAATTCTTTCACTCATAAGCTATCGCTCCTTTATTTAGTGCTAAGAAAACGACTCATTATCCCGGTCTGAACCTGATGCCGCAACCTTATAACCCTTTATGAGTACATTGATGCAGAGTAAACTGTGACGTTTTGAGCTTGGATTCAGCATGGCCGAAATCGCAACACCTTATGATCGCATTGGCGGCGAACCTGCCGTCAGAAAACTCTGTCATACTTTTTATAAAATCATGTGCGAGACGCCGCAAACTGAGGTAATCCGTGGCTTACATCCACAAAACATTCAAATCAGTGAAGATAAACTCTTTATGTTTTTAAGCGGTTGGCTGGGTGGGCCTTCCTTATATATAGAAAAGTATGGACATCCCCGATTGAGAGCCAGGCATCTGCCTTTTTCGATTGGTATCGAAGAGCGGGATCAGTGGTTGTATTGTATGGCGCAGGCGCTTAAAACCATGGATCTCGATCCATTATTTGCTGAACAATTGATGAGTTCATTTGCCCAGACCGCAGATTTTATGCGTAATCGACAGGAATCGGAGTAAACATGCATATTGGTGCGGTCATTATTGGTGATGAAATCCTCAGTGGTAAACGTCAGGACAAGCATTTTAATCAACTACAAATTATGCTCGCCAAGCGCGGTCTGGAACTCAGCTGGACGTTAATTGTAGGTGATGATCCACAGCAGCTTGAGCGAGCATTACGCTATAGCATGAGCAGCGAAGATCTGGTGTTCAGCTTTGGTGGAATCGGTGCTACTCCGGATGATCGAACCCGGCAGACTGTTGCCAAAATTGCTGATGTACCCTTAATTCCACATCCAGATGCCATTGCAGAAATTGAAGCCCGTTTTGGCGAATCCGCTTATCCCAATCGGATTTTGATGGGGTATCTGCCAGAAGGGGCTCGGATAATTCCTAATACAATTAATCAGATACCGGGATTTTCTTATGCAAACCATCACTTTACACCTGGCTTTCCTGAAATGGCCTGGCCAATGGTGGAATGGGTTTTGGATAACCGATATGCACATTTAAAAAATCAGCGGCCCGCAGCTGAACAGACTATTTTTGTGCAGCGCGGCCGCGAGTCCGATTTATTACCGGTAATGAATCAAATCGTACATGACTATCCGCAATTGAAGCTTTCAAGCCTGCCTCATCTGGGTGATCCCCCACATATTGAATTCAGTCTGCGGGGCGAACTCGATCAGGTTGAACAAGCCATGCAACTAATCAAGCAGGCGATTGATCAGGCCGGTTTTGTCTGGTCTGATCAGTTAATCCAATAAAACCACAGCGGTAAACTCACCATGCATAACACGGTCGTTAATGTCACGGCTGCCGCATAAAGTGATGTATCCAAACCGTAGCGTTCACAGATCACTATGCCAAACACCATTGTCGGCATCGCAGCGGATAAAATCACCGTGGTCATAATGTCGGCTGGTAAATTGACTATTTGCGTGAGCAACCAGACACCAGATGGCGCAATAAATAAGGTAATAATGGCCACGGGTAACAACAAGGGTAATAAACTGAACCGAAAACTTTGCCAGCGAATGCTCATACCTAATGCAATCAGCATTAAAGGAACGACACCACCAGAAAGTGTTTGCAATGCCGCATGAATAAATTCGGGTCGGTTAATATTCAGTAAATTCAATAATACAGCGATAGTTACTGCCCATAAAGGCGGGATTTTAATCAGACTTTTTAATGGATGCGTTGACTGGTCATGACTGCCGTAATAACCCGCCATTAACATTCCAACCGTCATCAGAACCGGTGTACAGGCAAATAAATCGTATTGCAGAATAATGGCATTCGACCAGCTGCCGAGTACCTGATCCAATACCGGCAACCCCAGGTAAGTGACATTCGGAAATGTAGCCGCCAGTATTAATGCGCCCTTTTGCGTATTGGTTACCGATGTATATTTCAATACCAGCCAGATAAAAAAAGCGGCTGTCAGCAGACCACTCATGGCCAGCAGCGAAATTTTCATGGAATTGATATCTAAAGGCGCTTGCCAGATCACATCAATCACCATTGCCGGTAACAGGATATAAAACACCAGATCCGTCAGTGCACGCCGATGCGCCAGCGCAGGGATATGTTTGGGCGCCAGAGCCTGCCAAAGCGCGCCACAGGCAATTAAAACAGCCATTTGCGCCAAAACAAGAAACATGGGAAGACAACCTTCAAGGAGTATTGACGGATCGTATCAATGCAAAGCTGAAAACAAAAGCATAATCCTTCCCGATTTTGACCAATAACTCAGTATTTAGCTTGCTTGAGCGTTGATGCACAGGTAATGTTAGCCCGATTACTGGATGAAGCAGCAAAACGCTTGTCTCATGCTGACTCCAGCCTGATGATACCTTTCAAATTGAGGTTGTATCTTATGTCTTTATCAAAACAGTTACTTATTCTGTTAACACTGATTTTTCTGATTGTGTTCTCAGTAAATTTTGTCATGAGCATGGACAATATCCGTAGTTATCTGCAAGGTGAATCGGAAGTGCATGTACAGGACACAGCAACCTCTTTGGGATTATCCCTCAGCCCGCATATGGCCGATGAGACAGATCCGATTCTGCGAACCATGATGAACGCTATTTTTGATACCGGCTATTACAAGGAAATGCGTTTATTGGATGTCGATGATAATGAGCTGGTTCGGCTGACCAATCCGGATGAAGTTCGGGGAGTTCCTGACTGGCTTATCCGCTTCCTGCCAATCGAAACCGTCACGGCCGTCAGTGAAATCAGTACTGGCTGGAATATCGCCGGCACCCTGCATGTCACCAGTAATCCTGGTTATGGCTACCTCAAGCTGTATGAGCAATTTAAATCTACCCTTAAATTTTCCCTGTTAATCCTGCTTGGCGCTATTTTATTGCTGTTGATCGTATTAAGAATGACATTGCGCCCATTAAAAGACATTACCAAACAAGCCGATGACATCTCTGCCGGAAAATTTACCGTTATCGATGATTTGCCCTGGACCAAAGAAGTGCGTTCTGTGGCCAAATCCATGAACAGCATGTCGACTAAAATCGGCAAGACCATTCATCATTTGAATGCCCGTCTGGATAAACTCAATGACAACCTGAACCGTGATCCGCTGACCAATCTGTTAAATCAGCAAACCTTTAATGTAGATATCAAACAGTCATTATCAATTGGTGAATTTGGTCATGTCATCTATATCAAATTTGATGATTTAAGTGCGGTGGTGAAAAATCATGGTAAACAGGCCGTAGATGAATTACTGCAAGCTTTTGCCAGCCAGTTACGGCAGCTACCTTTCACGAATACACGCAGTTACCGTTGGTATGGTTCCGAATTTGCTGTGTTAACAACTGACAGCAATATCGATGATATCACCCTGATTGCTGAGCAGATTCAATCGATTGCCAGCGAATTAGGTCAGCAATACGATCAGAGTGATTTGCTGCATATGGGGATTGTGTCGTTTGAACGAAGCAGTGAGTTCGAACGATTGATGCCTGCTTTGGTGGAAGCCTATGAACAGGCACGTTTGATCGAAGCCAATGCATTTTATATCAAGGAAAACATTCTGAGTTCGATGACGGAGATGAGCTGGAAAGCGACTATCGAACAGGTCATTAAAACCGATTCAGCCGTTATCACTTTTACCAACCAGGCTTATAACTACAGTGATACCGCCAAACCCCATCTGGTGATGCGCGAAGCCTTTACTGAAGTGCGGGATGGAAATGGAGATCTGCTGCCAATCGGCACGTTATTCTCAATGGCTGAAGCCTTTGATCTGGTGGAAACACTGGATAAACATATTGTGCAGAAAGTGCTGAAACTGATGCAGCAGGAAGCTGAACCCGCCCCTGTTACCATCAACTTATCCCTGGCTTCTATTGCTTCCGCTGACTTCAAACAATGGCTTGGCAAAGAGGTTATTCAGTCCGGCATTTCCCCGGCTCTGCTTGCCTTTAGCGTAACGGCTTATGCTGCGGCCAAGGATCTGGATACGTTTACGAATTTCAGCATTTTTGTCAGACAATTGGGTGCACATAGTTTGCTCAAACGTTATAGCAGTGATGTCATTCCAGTGAATCTGCTTAAAGATCTGCATATTGATTACATCCGACTGGCGCGTGATTTGACCACTGAGATCCGTAGCAATACCAGTAAGCCCGATTTGCTGGATATTATTCAGGAAATTGCCCGTTTAATTGAAGTGCGAGTATTAGCGGAAAGCGTGCAAGATGAAGAAGACTTCCTGTGGCTGCAACAGGCTGGTTTATTCGGGATCAGTCGTTAATCAATGTTACAAAGGCTAAAGCCAATTGTTTTAGCAGCCATCCTCGCATGGCTGCTGCCATTTTCGGTACCGCTGTTAGCGGAATTACTGATTTCGGAAGCGTTGTTGCAAAAGATTGAAAATGAATATGACAGTGATGCCAGACAACGGGTAGAAGCATGGCAGGCATTGATGCTGGAAGGCAAGGATCTGACAGATCACGAAAAACTCACTGTGGTGAATGATTTTTTCAACAGTAATGTCCTGTTTGTCGATGATATTTTGCTGTGGAATCAGGAAGACTATTGGGCCACACCGATAGAAATGCTGTCGATTGGCGCCGGTGATTGTGAGGATTATTCGATTGCCAAGTACTTCACGCTGAAACAGCTGGGAGTAGATGAAGATAAACTACGCATCACATACGTTAAGGCCACCAACCTGAACCAGGCTCACATGGTCCTGACCTATTTTGAAAATCGTCGTGCTATTCCATTGGTTCTGGATAATCTAATCAATGAAATAAAATCGGCAAACCGTCGTCAGGATCTGATACCGGTTTACAGTTTTAATGGGACGGGTCTGTGGCTGGCCAAGTCACGCGGTGAGGGACAACGTGTCGGCGATGCCTCACGCTTGTCTTTATGGGAAGATTTAGCTGCCAGAATGCGTGCTGAAAGTGCTATTTCCAGATAATCCGGCAAACCATTATAAATTCCGTCCCGCTATCTGGTTTATCATCGAAATTTGTTGCTGAATCTCAATTTCCAGCTGCAACAACTGATGACGATGTTTATCCGCGACTTCCTGACTACGTAAAAAAGTCGTTAAATCAATACCGCCCATATCAAAACTGCGTTGTTGCATCGAAACATATTGTTGACTGACCTCATACTGCTCTTTAAGCAGGATTTGGCGTTGTTGCAGGGTTTTATATTTATCTTTCGCGGCAAGCAGCGCCGCTTCAAGCTGTCGTTTCTGTTGCTGTTGCGCTATTTGCAAATCAGCTAACAGACGACTTGCCTGAGCAATTGCCGGCTGTTGGTATCGGCTGTCATTCAGCGCAAAACTCACACCCACACCAATACTGTTATTGTATGGATCGGCATGAGCATCACGTTCACGTTTGACGCCCAGCGATACGCTGGGATGGCGGGCATTGTCATAACGCGCATTGGCCATTTCACTGCGTTGCCGGGCAATCTGCTGTTCAAGTTCCGCTAACAAGGGGTGATCTTTGTCAATTTCCAGCACCATGGGCAGTGTTTCTTCGATCACATCAGGTAACACCTGCTGGCCTGTCAGAAATTGATACTGATTCAAGCTTTGCTGCAAATCCATTTTGGCTGAAGCCAGCTGGGACTGCATTTCCAGATGATGACTTTGTGCCAGTAAAGCCTCCGAACGTGACAAATCCCCGCCTTCGACCCGGCTTTGAACATTTTTCAATAAATTCCCGGCATTTTCCTGCAAGGTTTCAGCATGTCTGACCTTGGCAGCTGACAGCATTACCTGCCATACATGTTCACGTACTTGTGCTGATGCATCCAGACGGATCCTTTGTTGATAATACGGTACTTCTGCTGCCAGATGACGTGACAGATTCTGTTGCTGACGCTTTTCGCCCGGCAGCCAGATAGGCATTTCAACGGAGGTTTCCCATTCCTGCAGTCCATCACTGCTGCCAATGACATCATTAAAATGATTAACCGATAAACTTAATGGCTCGGCAAACAGCTGCCCGGCCAGTGTGGATCGGCTTTCTGCCAATGCATCCATACTGGCCTCTGCCTGACGTGCAGGATGATTGATAAACACATGGTCAGTGAGGGTCTGTAAGGTGACCGGGGCTTCCTCAGCAAATACCGAATTGCCTAATACACTACTGCCAAGTCCCAACAATAAACCAATAAGCCGTAGTTTCATGTTTACCCTCTTATTCAGTTTGTGTCTTGCTTGATCGAAAGCCAGTCATAGACTCGGCAATGCTCTCATGAAATGACAATAATGCCGGAATCACCAGTAACACCAATACCGTAGCAAACATCAGACCGAACGAAATCGATACCGCCATTGGAATCAAAAACTGTGCCTGGGGTGATGTCTCAAATAACAAAGGAGTCAGACCACCGATAGTGGTCAGGGAGGTCAATAAGACTGCTCTCAGGCGCAAAACGGATGCTTCAATGATGGCATGTTGAGTCTCCAGCCCTTTTTCCCGTAAATTCTTGAAAAAAGTGACCAGAATGATCGCATTATTCACCACAATGCCTGACAGACCAAAGATACCGAATAAAGACAGAATAGTCAGATCGATACCCAATAACCAATGTCCGACCAGTGCACCAATCAAGCCAAAAGGAATAGCCGTCATCACCACCAGTGGCCAGCCATAAGAGGCAAATACCCAGGCAAGAATAATGTAGATCAAAGCAAATGCCAGCAACACGCCCTGTTTCATGTCCCCAATCGTATCAGCCTGCTCTTCCGCCCTGCCCTCAAATACTACCTGAATGCCATAGCGTGACGTCAGATCCGGTAGAAAATCACGCTGTAAATCAGCCAGAATGGTGTTGTTATTGGTTACCTGACTGTCTACCGTAGCCGTTACATGCACAGCCAATCGGGTATCCGTATGACGCAGCACATCAAAGCCACGTCGTGAATCAAAATGTACTACCGAATCCAGCGGCACACTGCCCCCATTGGGAAGTCGAATCATAAAGTCATCCAGTGAAGCCTGGGTATTACGTTGACTATCCGGAAACATCACCCGCACTTCGACTTCGTCATCACCATCCTGAAAAATCTGTACCAGACGTCCATCATAGGCTGCACGTAACTGCCTGCCGACATCATCAACTGTCAGCCCCAGTACCTTGCCTTGCTCTTTGAGTCGATAAATCAATTGCGACTGGCCATAAGGCAAGTCATCTTCAATGGCACTGACACCGGGATAACGTTGCAATGCTTCGATGACTTCTTTGGAAGCAGCTTTAAGAATATCGGTATTGCCTCCGGTAAGACGGATATCAATATCACTGCCCGGAGGTCCGCCACGACGTTCGGAAATGGTGAAAGTCTCTATTCCGGCGGGCAAAATAATCTTTTCGCGCCAGGCATTAATAAAGGTTTGATTACGCACATCACGCTGATCCGGTGACGTCAGTTCGACCTGCATGGAAGCAAAACGATCATCAATTTGTGATTCGGACATCCCCCCAGCGGTACCGGCAGCCCCCAGTTTGCTGGTCGCCACATCAACCAGGGGTTGCTCCCATTGCTGATCGGTCTGTTCCAGCGTGGCTGAAATATGTTGCAGAAATTTATCAACCTCACTGCGTGGCGTGCCTGCCACAAATCGGGCATTGGCTAACACGGTGGTACCTTCAGGCGACGGGAAAAAATTAAAGCTGATACGACCGCCTGCCAGCAAGCCAAAACTGATAATCAATAACGCCAGCGCAGCACTGACCGTTAAGCCACGATTTTTAACGGCATGGGTGACCAGTGGCCGGAAAAGATCATCCCGCAGATAATTAAAGGCCCTATCCAGTTGCGCTCTGATAGCTGAAGGCTTGGCGTGATGAATATTGTGAAAACTATGCCGTAAATGCCCCGGCAGGATCAAAAAACACTCAATCAACGAGGCGATGATCACGCAGATCACTACGAATGGAATATCAAACAGAATATTGCCAATTACGCCACTGATTAACATCAGTGGAATAAAGGAAGAAATAGTGGTGAGTGACGACGATAGAATCGGTGCCAGCATTCGTCTGGCGCCACCTTCCGATGCAGTTAACGAAGGTTCACCGCTCTGGTAGTGGGCGAAAGCATCTTCCCCTACTACAATCGCATCATCAACAATAATCCCCAGCGACATAATCAGCCCAAACAGGCTGATCATGTTAATGCTGCCGCCGAGTGCATATAACACGGCCAATGCCGCCATAAAGGATACCGGAATACCAACCGCCACCCAAAAAGCTACCCGTCCATGCAGAAACAGAAACAGAATGCCCAGTACCAGCAGTAAGCCACCCAGACCATTTTTTAACAGCAGATTGATACGCTCTTTGATCAACTGCCAACTGGCATCATAGACTTTCAACTGAACACCTTCTGGCAGACTGCCAGCGTTATCGTCCAGCCATTTTTCAAGAATACGTGCACTTTTTAGCGAATCCGCATTTTCAGTACGTTGCAGTTCCAGCTCAATGGCTGGCTGACCCTGATAGAACAGATTCATTTGTTTACGCAAAGGACGGCGTTCTATGGTCGCGACATCTTCCAGTTTGACCAAGCCGTTGGCAAAGTCTGATTGCAAAGCAAATTCGGCAAAAGCCTGTACATTACGCCCTTGATCCAGACTGCGGATTTGTCGTGTGCTCTCCTCATTACCGATTTCACCAGCCGGTAAATCCTGACTTAACCGGGCAATACGATCCGCAACCTGATCCAGCTCCAGCCCCAATGCCTCCAGCTTGGCTTTATCCAGTTGTATGGCAATTTCTTCCAGCGGCAGTCCGCTGATATTAATCCGTGAAATGCCCCGATCAAGAAGATCATGTTCAATATCATGGGCAAGGTAACGCAGCGATGCCAGGTCGCCGGTTTCACTGGTGATCAGAATTCGCGCCACGCTTTCGTAATTTGTCACCAATGAAACTTCAGGTTCTTCACTGTCAGTAGGCAGATTACGGATCTGCGCAATGCGATCCTTGACCTGATCCAGTGCCTGCCCCATATCACTTTTTTCGATAAACTCAATGGTGACCAATGACATTCCGTATGACGAAGTGGAAGTCATCTTTTTCACATAATCAACACTGCGTAATTCCTGTTCTACCTGCCGGGTAATTGATTCGGCAACATCCTCAGCACTGGCGCCACGCCATTCAATACTGACGGTGATAATATCCAACGCAAATGTGGGAAAAAACTGGGTATTGATACGGTTTAAAGACAAAATTCCGGCGAGAATCATCACCAGCATTAACAGATTGGCCGCCACGCGATGTTGGGCAAAGATGCCGATAAAGTCGCGTTTCACCGGTTCACTCATCCTTAACACTCACCGATAAACCATTGATAGCATTAGGTAATTGAGTCGTAATAATCAGATCACCCTGTTGCAGGGCATCGCTTTGGATCAGCAAACGGCTTTTGCCATCCTGATCTGCATAATCACCGATTTTGGTTACGCTTACGGCTTCAAGAAGATTGTTTCGAACCCGATACACCCTATCCAGACCATACAGGGCGCTGTAAGGAATGGCGACCGTTTTTTCGCGAACCGGCAACGTCAGCTGAGCACTGACAAACTGCCCTAATGCCAGTGGTCCCGGCTCACCTTTCAGGCGAAACAGGCCGTCACGTCCTGCGACATTCACATTTACTTCGCCACTGAGACGGCGCAATTCAAATTCATACGGCTGACCGGCAAGCTGTGCAATGGCAGTCAACCGCTGTTTTTCAAACACTGGATAAATATCGGCCAGATAACGCTCAGGAATCGACGCACGTAATTCCAGTCGCCGCATATCATAAAGTGTCACTAATGCATCACCGGTTTGGACCCGGTCACCGATGGCGATTTGCCGACTACTGATACGACCGGAAAAAGGGGCTTTGATAATGGTGCGGCTGAGATCCAGCTGCGCATTATCCAGTCTGGCCTGAGCTTGTTTACGATTTGCCTGCAGTTGTGCCATACGGATCGGATGATCCTGGATATCAAACTGCAACTGTTTCAGATTGAGACTTTGCTGTGCCTGTAGCGAGATGGATTCATCTAATAACGCTTGCGATGATAACTGGCTTTGTTGCAGTTTTTCAGCACGGCCGACTGCCGCTTTTGCCAAATCTACCAATTGTTGTTGAGTGGCAAACAGTGCTTCATTGCGTTTAAGTTGCGACTGTTCAGCAGCAATCTGGGCATCTATCAATGCCAGTTCGCCGGCAGCCTGATCAACCGCCAGTTGAGCTTCCTGCTGATCCAGTTCGACCAGTATTTGGCCCTGTTCAACCATGTCGCCATCAAATACATAAACTTTTGCTACATCAGCATTGATTGCAGCACGCAGGTTGGCCATTTGTGGTGCTTCGAGACGACCGTATAAAGTAAGTGTCGGTGACAACGACGCAAAATCAATTTGCTGAGTATCGACCAACACACCCTGAGCCGGGCGATCCTGAACCGGAGCCTGTGGGCGAGTACTGATCAACGTACTGAATATCACTATGGCCAATGCCACGACCAGTAAAGGTGGTAACCAACGTTTAATCAAAACCCTACTCCGTTATGTTTTTGATCCGTGACTTTGGCAGATCACTCCGCTTCTGTCACGATGATTAAGCGTAATGCATCCAATTTCAATTCTGCATGTTGCAGATACTGTTGCAGTTGTTGCTGCTGTGATTGCATGGTTTCAATTTCTGAAGATTTAATATGCGTATTTTTTTCAGCAAGATGCTGCAGGCGCTGTATTTCATTATCCGTCAGCTGTGTCATTTTACTGATGGCTTCATCGATAAGCTGCTTTTGATATGTGGCAGCCATTTTTTTACTGGAATCAATTAATCCATCAATACGTTCGCGGGCCACCTGCACCATCTGCTGGGCAGTATGTTTGGGAATACGACCAGCCTGTTGATTCATTTCCTGCTCGGTCAAATGTTCATCCAGTCGTCGCCCTTTCTCATCTATGACGATCCGCAGGTACGATTCAGGTATGTATCGAGTGATATTATAGTGTTTGGGTGCCGGGCAATGCATCACAAATGCCACTTCCAGCAATAAACTGCCAGCAACCACCAGATTACTTTTCAACTGACAGAAAGCGGTATTGCCCAAATCAGAGCTGATGACTGCATCCATTGCCGATAGCACTAATGGGTGTTCCCAGGTTAAAAAAGCCATATCTTCACGTGATAACGCTCTGGCACGCTGATAGGTTGCCGTTAACCCATCTTCAGGCAAATCAATTTCATCACTGCGCAGCTCATCACCGCGTTGCAGAATAATGCTGTCAGCACTATGCGCCTGCTGTTCAATACCATAGGCATCAAAGAAATCATCCATAAAAGCCGCCAGTTCCAATGGACTGCTGGCTTCTTCAACCTGCATCAGAATCTCTTTTGCAGCGGATTCATCAAAGGAGTTCAGCGTCAGTAAACGATCCCGGCCCTGGCTGAGATTTTCCCGCAATTGCTGCTCTGCTTGCCGGGTATCATCAAGCAATCTGGCAAAGGCTTTTTTATCTGCAGGGTCACGCAAACACTTTTCCAACTGTTCAGCAAATTGTTCACGTAATGCTGAACCCGTTTTACAGACCGATTCAAAGGCATTCAAGCCTTGGTGATACCATTCGAGCAGCAGTTGCTGAGCGGTATCCTGATAATAAGGCACCACGATATTTACCGTATTGCGTTGACCAATACGATCCAAACGACCAATACGCTGTTCCAGCAAATCCGGATTCAGTGGCAGATCAAATAACACCAGGTAGGAACAGAATTGGAAATTCCGTCCTTCGCTGCCGATTTCAGAGCAAATAAGGATCTGTGCGCCTTCTTCGTCATCCGCAAAGAATGCAGCAGCCCGATCACGATTGATCAGGGTCATGTGTTCATGGAACACGCTGCTGCGTATTCCATGTTGTAACCGCAAATGCAATTCCAGCTGCTGAGCGGTTTCAGCATTGGCAGTAATTAATAAGGTTTTTTCACCTCGGTGTTCTTTAAGCCAGTTCACCAGCCAGTCGACTCTTGGGTCTAACGTCAGCCAGTTTTCACCTAATAGAATTTCGGGTTGCAACAATTCGGTTAGATTGTTGCCTGTTTGAAATAAATAATGCTTGGTAGGCACTAGGGCATGTGCAGTTAATTGGCGCTCAGGGAAACCTTTAACTGTCTCGCGGGTATTACGGAATAAAATCCTCCCGGTACCGAATTGATCAACAAATTGCTGTTTTGCCTGTTCGCGTGCAGATTCAAACTGCTCTGCGTCAGCCAGTCCGTCCAGCAGCGTATCATCCAGATAATTTTTTAATTCTGTTTTCAGGTTGTTTTTAGCGGCAAATTCAGCGGCTGATTCAATCGCCATCAGTTGATCCAGCAACTGACTGATCTGCTGATATTTCTGCTGTTCTTCACGAAACTGTGTCAAATCATAATAACGATCCGGATCCAGCAAGCGCAGACGGGCAAAATGACTGTCCATGCCCAGTTGCTCAGGGGTAGCTGTTAATAACAAAACTGAGGCAATCTGCGCGGCCAGTTTTTCAACCAGCTGATACCCCTCACTACTGTGATCTGCATGCCACTGCAAATGATGGGCTTCATCCACTACCAACATATCCCAGCTCACATGCAATACATCCTGTTGCATTTCGGGATGGGTTTCCAGCGTCTGTAAATCAGTTAACACCAGCTGCGCGCTATCAAAGGCATTACCTTCATCCAACTCAACCAGGGCCTCATAGCGCTCGGCATCAATCACCGTAAAGGCCAGATTAAAACGCCGCAGCATTTCCACCAGCCATTGATGCACCAAAGCAGAAGGAACAATAACCAATACCCGGCTGGCCCGTCCCTGCATGATTTGCTGGTGCATAATCATGCCTGCTTCGATGGTTTTACCCAGACCGACTTCATCGGCCAGTAATACCCGGGTTGAAATACGGTGTGTCATCTGTGAAGCAATATAAAACTGATGGGGCAGACATTGCACACGGCCCCCCAACAGACCAAATACGGGTGATTGATGTAACCGATGAAAATATTGATGGGTTCGGAGTCTTAGCTGAAATTTGCGATTTTTGTCTATCTGCCCGGCAAACAGACGATCGGTTGCCTGGCTGAATTGTACAAAGCTGTCCAGATCCATTTCATGGATACTGATCGCTTCTCCCTCAGCGGTTTCGCCCTGATAAATCACACAACCATTTAACGGATGTTTTTCGCTGATAGTAAATTGCTGTCCCTGACGGGTTTTAATCTGTTCGCCCACTGGGTAGTCGACCCGGCTTAACGGTGCATTATTCGCCGCATAACTTCGTTGTTCATCGGCAGCCGGAAAGGCGATTTCAATTCGTCTGCCGCTGACTTCGGTAATGATACCCAGACCTAATTCGGCCTCGCTGTTGCTGACCCAACGTTGACCTACTGCAAAACTTAATTCTGACAAACTGTATTACCCGATTTATTAAGATGAATTTGGACATTGCCCCGCCTGGCCTGCGAGCAAAAGATGGCAATATGGTAAATTGTCAGGCTGTATTTTCCTATAGTAAATAAGATGTCCAACCAGTTTTTTGTTGTTCGTACGCCGGCCAGTGTCGAATCTGAAATAAAAAAATCACGTTTTATTGGTGTCGCCATGTCCTGTGACAATGAGCAATCTGCCTTAAAGCAACTCAGGCAGTTAGCCGCGCAACACCCTTCGGCAAATCATTTGGCCTTTGCCTGGCGAATAAGAGCGCCCGAAGGATTTATCACTGAACGATTTTTTGATGCGGGTGAACCCTCCGGCACCGCAGGAAGGCCAATTCTGGCACCGTTACAAGGTGAAGACTTAATTAATACCGTGGTAGCGGTGATTCGTTATTTTGGCGGCGTTAAATTAGGCACAGGCGGTTTAACCCGTGCCTATGGCAATGCCGCCAAACAAGCCATTGATGCGGCCGGAAAATTACCTTGGGTTGAAATGGCGGGGTTAAGTCTGCAGATAGATTACAGTCAGCTGCAAATGCTGGAATATCAACTGAAACAGATCCATGGTCGCATCCTCGACCAACAATTTACCGATACGGTCAGTGTCGTAATCGAATTACCAGCAGAACATCTGGCCGCTATTCGCGAACAATTCAGTTAGTAAAGCTTATTAATCGCTGATTTATTTCAACTGCACTGAAGGCAAATTGTTTTTGAATGAAATTCAAACTGTCGCGATGATAGAAAAAAACATGAGTGATATCGTTTTTGTAATGCCACCTGGCAAAATCAATGCTGTTATCTAACAGTTGAGTCATGCAAAACAATTTTCCACCAGGATTTAACAACGATTTAAGCCGGGCAAATTCCACCGCCGGTTGATGGAAATGCTCAATAACTTCGCAGCAGATAATAAAATCATATTGTTCGGATAACACGCTGATATTCGGATGGAAAACCGGGTCATAAAGCTTTGTTTGATAGCCTTTTTCGGTGATGATTTTGCTGATGACGGGCCCAGGACCTGCACCAAAATCCAAACCAATTTTGTCCGGTAGTATTTGGCTTAGGATGGCCTCAGTGATTGGGGAAACAAACTGCTGATAACGCGGATCGTTCACATCATTTTCATGGGTCAGATACAGTGCTTTTTCGCTTTCGCGATCCGGCAGATGCTGATTGTCCATCTGTACTGCATGACATTCACTGCATTGCCAGTAATCATATCCGCGCCAATGGTGATAAAACGACACTGGCGCGGCACATAAGCGGCAATTATTCTCGATCCAGGAGTTCACAACGGTAAAAAGCTGGTCATCAATCCTATTAAGCCACCAAATACGCCCCCCCATACGACCAGCCAGCCCAGATGCTGACGGATTAAATCCTGAACCATCTGTTTGACCATCTGCGGTGTCAGTTCATCCAGTCGACTATGAACGATAGTGTATATCTGACGGTATAAATCATCACTGACCGGCCCACTGCTCAGTTTTTCTCGCAGATGCTGCTGAAAATGTTCGCTGTGCGCAATATCGTTGAGCGACTGCTGCATTTTACGAACAAAAGGTTCTTTCAATGGTTTAAGGGCTTTGGCGCCACCCACCATCGACAACATGCTGCCAAACGAGGATTCCATAATGGTGGCCACCAGATTGTCAAACACGGGATCCAGATCGGTTTGATCAATGATTTCTGAAAAATCCAGTTTATTTTCGCGTTTATCATCAAGCATTTGGCTGACAAAGCGATCCAGGCTTTGCTGATTGAAGAACTGTTCCATGACCAGTTTTTCGATGGCAACACGAAATTCATTAAAGCGTGCCGCAATAACACCCGAACCATATAGCCCAGGCACTTTTTCAAACAACATATGAATGGCCAGCCAGTTGGTTATACCACCGGCCAGGGCAAACATACCTGTGGCCAACACTGGATCACGCCAGGGCGTATCAAGCAATAACCCGACGCTAACCAATGCAGCAGCGCAGAGATTAGTCAATAAACTCTTATTCATAGGCAGCTATTTAATCTTTGGTCCAGCGTGTTAACGCCTCAATAATTTGCTGCGCCTGGTCACGACTAGAAATATTAAATTTTGAACGTTGACCGTATTCGCCATTGCGTTTTTGATAACGGCGGATGGTGTATTTATCCGGACCAAATTCACCTGTTTTACGATCCAGATCCTGATAGCGAAACATTACTGTCGCCCAGGCACCTTTGGTAAGAACGACTTTATCCAGCTCTTTTACCGTAGTGACATCGCCTTCCTGATAGGTCACCGTTAATTCATCAACTGTTTCTGACATAGTGTATGTATTCCTTTGATTATTAATTGAAAAATTGTTTTAGTGCGTTATATAAATGCCAGGTATCCAGGCTGCCAGCGAGTTCACGAATTGAATGCATGGCAAATGTGGGTACACCAATATCCAGGGTCTTCACCCCTAGGTTACTGGCCGTTATAGGCCCAATCGTACTGCCACAGGCCATATCCGTACGCACCACAAAATCCTGCACCGGCACATCTGCCAGTTCACAAATCTGTCTGAACCGTGCACTGGTTTCACTGTTGGTGGCATAACGCTGATTGGCATTGGTTTTAATAACCGGGCCTTTATTCAAAATTGGCCCATGTTGCGCGTCATGCCGGTCAGCATAGTTGGGATGTATTCCATGTGCATTATCAGCAGAAATCAATAAAGACTGTTGAAGCATACGTTGGAAGCTTTCATTATCCAGAGCTAAACGTTGCAGAACTGCAGGGAGAAATGTGCCCTGGGCGCCACTGGTTGAAACACTGCCAACTTCTTCATGATCGGTGCACACCAACAGAGTAGCTTTATCGGCAGTACCGGTCAGTAAAGCCTGCAAGCCAATATAACAACTGAGTAAATTATCCAGCCGTGCCGCACTGATAAAATCTTCATTGAGCCCCACCAATGCAGCTGGTTGAGTGTCATAAAAGCAGATCTCATAATCCAGAACTTTGCCAATAGCCATATCACCATGTTCGGATCGAAGTTGCTGCTCCATTAAAGCACGAAAATCAGGTTTATCACCCTCTTCACTCTGCAGCAATATCGGTGGCAGATGCAGCTGTGGATTAATACTGCGATTCTGGTTCACTTCCCGATCCAGATGAATCGCCAGACTTGGAATAACCGCCACCGGTTTTTTGAAATTGATCAAACTATGGCGTAATTGATTTTCGGCATCGACATAACTGACCCGGCCGGCCATGGATAGGTCACGATCAAACCAGGGGTTTAACAGTGCACCACCATAAACTTCCACTCCAAGTTGCCAGAATGAATGACGTACTGTTCCCGGTTGCGGTTTAACTTTTAAACACGGACTATCGGTATGCGCTCCCACCATTTGAAAACCTGCTTCGGCAATAGCCTGTGCAGGCAGGTTAAAGGCAATCAATGAAGAATCGTTACGGGTGACGAAATAACGACCGGCGGGTAATTTCCCCCAGCTGTCCTTTTCATCAAGCAACTTGTAACCAGCTGATTTTAAAGCCGACTGCATATTTTCCACTGCGTGAAACGGTGTGGGTGACGCATCAATAAAATCGAGTAAACCTCGATTGAGATCTTGGGGAGAAATGTTACTCATGATGAATTCCGGAGTCTGCAACGTGGCGATATGTTAACGATTTTGGCGCAATCAATGTGACAAATTATCTGAGTAGTTTCAATCTTCAATCACTTGACCACGATAGATACGTTTTTTTTTTGCTTTTTTTCGACGGTATTTTTTGACTGGGTTCGACAACTGATTTAGCTGGTTTCGGCGATAGATCCTTTGGTTCCTGTTCAACAATCAAATGCCCGCGATACATTCGCGTCGGTTTCGCAACTGTTTGTGAAAGTTTCGTTTCAGTGGGCGCCTGACGGCGCAATCCCAGTGCGGCAAAAATATCAGCCTGATCTTCGATATTGGCCCGTTCACTCAATGGCATTCTGAGGGTACTGTTAAAACTGGTTCGTTCTATCAATAACCTTGGCAACAAATTAGCGACGGCTAAGCCTTTGACTGAACCAAACGCCATGGCTTCAATACGACCGTTTTCAAAAATAATATGACAGGCTTTGTTGTCTGCAGTGGTTAAAAATAAGGTGCCGCTTTTTTGCTCGTTACACAGCGTCAGCAATCGGTTCAGAATTTCCGTTGTCTCAAGCATAAGTCCCTCATTCTGTATCGTCCTCAGTTTTAGAACGAATAACGCGCCGGGCATTTCCGCCATGCAGGCGACAACGATCGGCCAAAGCACCTAATGACCAGGCTTCCGGTTGGCGTATCGCCACTGAACGTTTGCACTTTTTGCCACCCGGCAGACGTGCGCCACATGGCGGACGATAACGTTTAATCTTTTCCCATCCTTCCAGCGTTTGCGTCGCTTTACGAATCACTTTGACTTCGCGTGGTGACAGGCTGTTTTGATCGACTGGACGCGTTTTTTCATCGGTTTGACGCCACCAGTAACGGACTACCGGTAATGGCAATCCGAAACGTCGGGCCAAATCATCTGGTTTTCGGTAAATTTCCATTTCAAGCAGCGTCAATGCAGCTTGTTCAAGGCGGGCGGTAAATTCGCGACTTTGCTCAGGTGTCATGTGGATAAACGGGGGGCTGCAGCGCAATGACCTCTTCGGTTAAATCAATATCATCGGATTCACTGATGGCAATATGTCTTACGGAGACACCTGCATCAATCACACTCTGAGGATCACCGGTAATCAAAGGGTGCCATTCCGGCAGGGGCTCGCCTTCTGCAAGTAAACGATAGGCACAGGTATCGGGTAACCAGTCAAAGAAATGTGCCTGCTCGACGCTGAGCTGAATACAGTCTGGCACCGTCTTCTGGCGATTAGCATAATCCTTACAGCGGCAAGTTGAAACATCCAGCAGTTCACAGGCTACCCGTGTGTAATACATGCGTCCATCAGAATCATCTTCCAGTTTATGCAGACAGCAACGTCCGCAGCCATCACACAAGCTTTCCCACTCGGTATGTGTCATCTGACCCAGTCGTTTGTGTTTCCAGAACTCGGTAGATGTTTTATGCTGGTTAGTCATGAATCAATCAGTCTTATTGTCTTCGCTGCTCAGCACGCTGATACAGCAATTTGAACCGCAATCAATATTGGTTGCGGGAGATGTTGCCAGGCTATGCCTGAACGATTGCCAAGATACCAGATCACAGGCTCTGACAACACCATTTGAACAATCGCAATTACAGCAAATTCATAGTGTGGATCTGGCCGTTATCAGTGATCTGACTGAAACCTTACCATTGCAGGCAGGGCAACAATGGCTGGGATATTTACGCAATTTACATGCGCCGCATATCATTTTGATTGCCGATCCTGCGCAAGCACAACAACAGGGCTGGCAGTTCCGTGATTATCTGGCCATGGGGTTGCATCATATCGCTGGTACTAACGATGGATTACAGGTATTCAGTTATGCCATCGAAAATTATCAGCCCAAGCGTGACTGGCTCAACAGTCGCTTCTGGGCCAATCCGGAAAACTATGACAAATATCGGTGGTAAGCTGTCATCAGATTGTCATCAAACCGTTCTAACGTGCTGTAAGGTTTGTTTTTGTCATCCAAACTTCATTTGAAAACCGCACTAAAATATACAATAAGTCTAACGTTCATTAACCTCTTAAATTTAAGCCATCAAAATGGAAAACATGGAAACACAAATTGATCTGAACAGCTCCGAGCTTTACCTGAATCGTGAGCTGAGTTTGCTGGAGTTCAACTGGCGTGTCTTGCAGCAGGCACTGGATCCCAGTGTGCCATTACTGGAAAGGCTGAATTATTTGTGTATTTCCAGTACGAATCTGGATGAATTTTTTGAAGTCCGCGTAGCTGGCTTAATTCAACAGATTGAAATTGGTGATCCTTACCTTGAAGCCGATCAAATCAGTGCTCAGGAAGCATTGAGATTAATCAGTTTACGTGCCCATGAGTTGGTAGATGAACAATACTCGGTACTCAATAATGAGTTGTTGCCTTTATTGGAACAGGAAGGCATTAAAGTACTGCCAAGACCGATGTGGACAGCCGAACACAGTGCCTGGCTGGAACAGTATTTTCGCGATGAAATCCAGCCGATTCTCAGTCCAATCGGGCTGGACTCATCTCACCCCTTCCCGAGATTACTCAATAAGAGTTTGAACTTTATTGTATCCATGGATGGAAAAGATGCCTTTGGGCGCAGTATTGGCTATGCCATTTTACAGGCACCACGGGCTTTACCTCGTGTGATTCAGTTGCCTGATGAGTTATGTGAACCGGGCCAATATCACTTTGTGTTTTTATCATCAATCATTCATGCATTTGCCGATGATTTGTTTTTCGGCATGAAAATTAAAGGCTGCTATCAATTTCGGGTAACACGGAACAGTGACCTGGCCATTGACACTGAAGAAACCAGCGATTTGCTGGCGACTATTGCTGATGAGTTGACCCATCGAAATTATGGTGACGAAGTACGTCTGGAAATTGCGCATAATTGCCCTGAAGAAATGGTTAACTTTTTACGTGACCAATGTGCAATGCAACAGGAAAACGTTTATCTGGTGAATGGCCCGGTGAATTTAAGCCGTTTGCAAACCTTGCATTCAATGGTGGAACGGTCTGATCTCAAATTCAAACCATTTACTCAGGGACGTCCGACTGGACTGACTTCGGATGCGGATATTTTTGATTTATTAAAACAGAAAGATGTATTACTACATCATCCCTATCAGTCATTCACACCGGTTATTGATCTCATTAAACAAGCTGCAGCAGACTCCAGTGTGCTGGCAATAAAACAAACCTTATACCGGACCGGGGCCATTTCGCCGATTGTGGATGCCCTGGTTGCAGCGGCTCACGCTGGTAAGGAAGTTACCGTAGTTATTGAATTACGAGCCCGTTTCGATGAAGCAGCGAACGTTGCATTGGCGTCCAAACTTCAGCAGGCGGGAGCCCATGTTGTGTATGGCATTGTAGGCTATAAAACACATGCCAAGATGCTGCTGATTTTACGTCGTGAAAACAATAAATTACGTCGTTATGTGCATTTGGGAACCGGTAACTATCACCGTAATACTTCAAGAATTTACACCGACTATGGTTTGTTGACCTCAGACAAGCAGATCGGTGAAGACGTCAATAACCTGTTTATTCAACTGACCAGCCTTGGCAAAATCCCCAAAATGCATAAATTGATGCATGCTCCTTTCAATCTGCATCAGGGGTTACTGGACAAAATTGATCGGGAAATAGCGCACGCTGAAGCTGGTAAAGCAGCCCATATCATTATCAAGGTCAATGCCGTGGTTGAACCGGAAATGATTCAGGCGTTGTATCGCGCTTCTATTGCCGGTGTTAAGGTTGATTTGATTGTCCGCGGCATCTGTACCCTGAAACCCGGTGTTGAAGGTATATCAGACAATATTCAGGTACGCGGCATCATTGGTCGGTTTCTGGAACATACGCGGGTGTTTTATTTCGAGAATGCCGGAGACATTGAAGTCTGGGCTGGCAGTGCCGATCTGATGAAACGTAATTTGTTACGTCGTGTGGAAACCTGTTTCCCCATTGAATCCAAACGACTGCAAAAACGTATTATTGCTGATCTGAATTTGTATCTCGCTGACAATACACAGGCGTGGATCTTATCTGCCGATGGTCGCTATCAGCGTGCTGCACGCAAAGAAGGCGATGAAATGATCAGTGCCCAGACAGCGCTGCTCGAAGAGTTGGCAAAAACCATTTAATCATGCAAATCATCGCATTTTTTAATTTGAAAGGTGGCGTGGGTAAAACGACCTCAGCGGTTAATATTGCCTGGCAGGCTGCAAATGAGGGAATCCCTACCTTACTCTGGGATCTTGACCCGCAGGGAGCTGCCAGCTGGTTACTGCAACGTAAAAGCAAGTCTAAAGCAGAACCCAAAAAACTGCTGTCGGGTAAAACTGCCATTGGTGAGTTAGTTAAAAATACCGATTATCCATCACTGGATATCATTCCCGCCGACTTTTCATTTCGGCAAATGGATTTGGATTTGGCAAAAACCGGGGATAATAAAAATCAACTGGCCAAACTGTTAGCACCATTTGGTGAAAGCTATTCGTTAATCGTGCTGGATTGTCCACCCAGCTTTTCGGAACTGACTGAGCAAATGTTTGCGGCAGCTGAAGCGATTTATGTGCCGATTATCCCCAGCCATTTATCAATGCGTACATTTGAACAAACCCGAGATTTTTTTAAAGATAACAATCTCAGACCCAAACGATTACACGCCTTTTTTACCATGGCAGATCGTCGCCGCAGTCTGCATCGCGTGATGCTGGCTCATCCACCAAAGATGTTAAAGCATGGCTTGCAAACAGCCATCCCCTACGCCGCCGTGGTAGAAAAAATGGGTGATATGAGAGCACCATTAGCCACATTTGCGGCAAACTCAGCCGTCAACAAAGCCTACCAGGCGTTGTGGCAGGAAATTAAACTCACACTCGACAGTTCAAGCTGATTTCTGTATTCGCCAGCAATAATGAATTTTTGAATTACGTTCAAAATCAATTGGTAATGTGGCCTTGCTAATGTCCTTTATATCCAGACCTTTTAATGCTTCGGCATCCAGTTTGAAGTCACGGCGATTGGTAGAAAAGAAAATCTCCCCACCTGGATTCAACATCCCGGCGATTTTATGCAGCATATCGATATAGTCACGCTGAATATCAAAGACCCCTTCCATTTTGTTGGAGTTGGAAAAGGTAGGCGGATCAACAAAAATTAAATCGAAGCGTAAATCCTGTGTTGCAGGCTCGTTTAACCAGGCCAGTACATCAGCACGGATAAACTGATGTTGTTCACCAACAAGGTTATTCAACTGCATATTATCTTTGGCCCAACCCAGATAGGTATTGGACATATCAACCGTGGTGGTGGATTTTGCCCCGCCTGCAGCAGCATAAACCGTCGCGCTACCGGTATATGCAAACAGATTTAAAAAAGCCTTGCCTCTGCTTGTTTCAGCCAGCATCTGCCGGGTAATACGGTGATCCAGGAACAAGCCGGTATCCAGATAATCGGTCAGATTAATCCAGAATCGCAGATCATTTTCCCGTACTTCAAAACGCTGGCGTAATGCCGCCTGTGATTCATATTGGTTTGAGCCACGCTGTTTCTGACGTAGCTTCAATGCGACCTTATCATTGCTCACCCCCAAAACGACCGGAATAATCTGCATCACTTCATCCAGACGTTCACTGGCTTTGAGCGGATCAATATCGGCTGGCGGAGCATATTCCTGCACATGGACATAGTCACCATAGATATCAATGGCCACGGCATAATCCGGCAAATCAGCATCGTAGACACGATAGCAATCCAGATGATTTTTACGTGCCCATTTCGCCAGATGGCGAACATTCTTTTTCAATCGATTGGCAAACATTTCTGCTTGCGGGGAAATCTTTTCAACCACAGATGATTTAACAACAGGCTTTGGTTTGGTCTTTGATGTTTTATCCCAGGGTGAAGGAGAAGCAGTCATTTCCTGCTGCACGGGTTTGGCATCACGGCGTAATGGTTTAGGGGCACGGTATGACAACACTTCACAGGCAATCGGCCCGTTATCAAATGGTTTGCTGTCAAATAGGGTCAGACCGGTCAATTTACCCAGTTGGGCATTGTCGGTAATAATAGTCGTGCGCCATGCCGGTAAATGCTGATTGACTAAATCACCTAACGCTTCATACAACTCATGTAATGCATCGGTGTCACCAATACGTTGGCCATAAGGCGGATTCGACACGACCAAGCCCACTTCCGGCAATGTTTGCGCCACCGTAGCCCAATTTTGCAGATCCCGATGAATGACCTGAATGCGATCACTGAGTCCTGCTGCTTCAATATTCGCCTGCGCCGCTGTGACAGCAGTTTTATCCTGATCTCCGCCCATGATCATCGGCAAACGTGCCAGACCACTTAAGCGCCGTCTTTCGGCATCAGCTTTTAATTGCTGCCAGGCAGTTTTATCGTGTTGTTTCCAATAAAGAAAACCAAAATAATCACGTTGCAACCCGGGTGCGATATCGGCAGCCATCAGGGCCGCTTCAATTAAAAAAGTACCGCTGCCACACATAGGGTCCAGCAATGCCCAACCTTCCCGAGCCAGCTTCGGCCATTCGGCTGAAAGCAAAATCGCAGCAGCCAGATGTTCTTTAATCGGCGCATTAGTTGGGCTGACGCGATAACCACGTTTATGCAGACTTTCACCTGACAAATCAAGGCTTACAATCGCCTGATTATGTTTAAGGTAAACATTGACCCGCAGATCCGGTTGATGCAAATCCACTGAAGGCCTTGTGCCGAACAGATCACGTAATCTATCCACGATGGCGTCTTTAACTTTCTGTGCACCAAATTGTGTGTGGTGGATTTTTGAACGAAAGCTATTAAAATCGACGGCTAAAGTGGTGTCTTCAGCATCAATATGCTGTTCCCAGGCCAGTTCTTTAATTCCGTTGTAAAGTTGCTCGGTCGTTTCGGCCGAAAAGTGGGCAATTGGCATCAAAACCCGGACCGCAACATGCGACCACAAACAGACCTGATAGGCTTCTTTGAGACTACCGGTAAAACGAATACTACCTGCTTCTGTTTTGTATTGTTTAATGCCGATTTGTTTGAGTTCTTCTTCGAGCAGAGGCAACATGCCACGAGCTGCAGTAACGGTGAACTTATGTTTAGTCATGAAACTATCCTGATATAATCACGGCATTTTAATACAGGTAGCCCTACTCATGGCAGTCAATGATAAACAACGCCGATATCTGAAAGGATTGGCCCATCCGCTAAAACCCGTTGTAATGGTCGGTAACGCCGGTCTTTCTGAAGCCGTTCTGGCCGAAATTGAAAATGCACTGGCTTATCATGAGCTGATTAAAGTACGCGTCAGCGGACAGGAAAAAACAGAGCGCAAGCAAATGCTCGATGAAATTGCGGAAAAAACCGGCGCAGATTTAGTCATGATGATTGGTCACATTGGTGGTTTTTATCGCCCGGCAGAAAAACCAGTCATTCAATTACCGCGTTAATCTTAGTCACTAAGCTATACGGGATATCATTTTGATTCAAAAACCCGCTGAAACTGAACAGAAACTCGCCAGCATTATCGCTGAGCGATGGAGTGGCAAGGCATTCGATCCAACACAAGCTGTAAGTGACGATACTATTACAGCCCTTTGTGAAGCTGCATTGTGGGCGCCCTCTTGTTATGGCGAAGCGCCATGGCGCTACATTATCTGCAACAGATTCAAAGATGAAATAAGCTGGCATAAGACACTGGACAGTCTCTCACCAGGCAATCAAACCTGGGCGGTTAATGCACCGTTATTAATTGTCACCGCTTCACGCCCCCAGTTTTCCCAAAACGAAAATGCGAACAGATGGAATGGCTATGATACTGGTGCTGCAAGTCTGAATATGTGCCTGCAGGCGACAGCAGCTGGATTGATGTCTCACCAAATGGGTGGCTTTGATGTCGACAAACTGCGTGAAGCCTTATCAATCCCATCAGAAATAAATCTGTGGTCGGTGATAGCGATTGGTTACCCTGCTCCACTTGATAGCTTGAGCACTGAAGCATTGGAACGGGAACTAAAGGCAAGAGAACGACGTCCTTTAAGCAAACATTTTTTTGAGAACCGCTGGACAGACTAACGCTAAATCAATGAAGTTGAGGGAAACATAATGAAATCAATGGTGATTATCACAGCCCTGAGTTTATGCAGTACAGCCGCCTTCGCCTACGATAAAATCTATCTTAAAAGGCTACTCGAACAAAACCAGTGCCATCACTGTGATTTAAGCGAAGCCCCCTTGGAAAATCATGATTTGCAAGGTGCGGATATGAGCGAAGCAAACCTCAAAGGCATCATCCTCACCAATGCGAATGTTAAAGGCGCCTGGTTTACTCACTCCCGTATGCACGGTGCTCAGCTGGAAGGTGCCAATCTCAGTAATTCATTAATGGATTACACCCAGTTAATTGATGCCAATCTGAAAAATGCTACCCTGGACGGAGCGCATTTAATCTTTTCCGACATGTCTGGTGCAGACTTAACTGGTGCATCAATGATTGGTGTACATGACAGAGGGATCAAATTCTGCAATACCACGATGCCCGATGGCACTGTAAACAATGACGGGTGTTAACATTTAGGGAAAAATTTCCCTTAAATATCAACTGACATTCGACCTGGTTATCGCTAGTATATGGCAGTCAAAATCTGCCATAGGAAATCATTTTGTTTCTGAAAAAAATCGTTTTTATTTGTTTACTGGCTCCTGTTATATCCCACGCAGCACCTGTCACATTGATTTTAACCAATGGTGACCGACTTCAAGGTGACTTATTAGAGCGTAATCAGGAATCTCTTACTATCAAACATCAGCTTCTCGGGGAAATGGTCATCAATACTAATACCGTTGCTGATATAAAAACCAACTATGAAGCTCTGGCTCAACAAACGCCATCCGAGCAAACGTCTGCCGCCCCCACTATCGAACCAGCTGAAATCGCTCAGGCAGAACCTGAAGATAACGGTTTATTTGGCACCGGCTGGCTATCTGATTGGGAAAGACGTTTCGATTTAGGCTTGGCAGGAAGTCGCGGAAAATCAGATAACAGTAAGGTAAACGTGGCATTCAATGCTGATCTTGCAACTGAAAAAACCCGTATTAACAGTCGCACGGCTTATTTCTATGCCAAGTCAGAAGAGGAAACTTCTGACAATAGCTTTTTTAGTTCAATTAACCGTGACTGGTTAAAACCAACCACACCCTGGTTTACCTTTGCCGGTGGACGTTTTGATATCGATCGATTCAAAGATTACGATTATCGTGTTAATGCCAATAGTGGTTTTGGTTATGAATTTGCCAACTCCGAAGACTTTTTATTCGTTGGTCGTTCAGGTGTGGGGTTTAATAAAACATTTGGTGGAGAGCGTCAGGAATTTACTCCTGAGGGGTTGTTGGGTCTTGAATCACGCTGGCGCATTAATGCAGCGCAACGCTTGGCACTAGCCAATACTTTTTACCCAAGCTTTGACTCTTTTGATGCATATCGTAATGTGACCACTTTTGACTGGATCCTGGATCTGGACGAACGAGCTGGCGTGGCATTAAAAGTCGGTATGTCCAATGAATACGATTCTGAAACGGAAGATGACATCAGTAAAAACGATTTCAAATATACTTTGTCACTTTCCTGGAGTCTGTAAAAGCACCTAACCAGACATAGTAGCGCCGGCTCTGTATGATATTTGCCGCTGGGACTATTAATGCGTACGGATAAATTGAAGATCAGTGAACAACCTACAGCAACAATTAAAGTCTCAGATAAAACAAACAATGATCGCCGACCAGCACAAGCTGCGTCGGCGGTTATTACAATTGCAGAAAAAATCCGCCAATGAAACTGAATGGCTGAATCTGCAGCAGCAAATTGAACGTTCAAACCAGCGCTATCAGCAACGTCTTAATAATATTCCGAAGCCATCATTGAATGCAGATCTTCCTGTTATAGAACGACGGGAAGACATCGCTAACGCTATTCAGCAAAATCAGGTCATCATTCTTTGTGGTGAAACCGGATCAGGTAAAACCACTCAGCTACCTCAAATCTGTCTGGATCTAGGCCGGGGTGTCGGCGGTCTGATCGGTCATACTCAACCACGACGAATTGCGGCAAGGACGGTTGCAACCAGGATTGCCGAAGAGCTTAAATCTGAAATCGGCGAAGTAGTCGGATATAAAGTACGTTTTCATGATCAGGTAAAAGCCGACAAAAGTTATATCAAACTGATGACAGATGGTATTTTGCTGGCTGAAACGCAGAATGATCCTTTTTTAAATCAATATGACACACTGATTATTGATGAAGCTCATGAACGCAGTCTGAATATTGATTTTCTGCTGGGCTACCTCAAACAACTGCTTCCCAAGCGTCCAGATCTGAAACTGATCATCACTTCAGCCACCATTGATACCAAAAGGTTTTCAGAGCATTTTAACAATGCGCCGGTGATTGAGGTCAGTGGCCGAACCTACCCTGTCGAAATTCGTTATCGTCCTCTATTGAGTCGCGATGATGATAGTGAAGATCTGGATTTCGTGGATGGCATTGTTCAGGCCGTAGATGAATTGTGCCGTGTCGGACCGGGTGATGTACTCATCTTTCTTTCCGGTGAACGTGATATCCGTGATGTGTCTGAAGCACTGCGTAAACATCATCCACCCAATACGGAAATCCTGCCATTATTTGCCCGCCAGTCAGCCAGTGAACAGAACCGGGTATTTAAAACCGGTGGTCCGCGGCGCATTATCCTGGCAACCAATGTCGCTGAAACCTCTCTGACTGTGCCCGGTATTCGTTATGTTGTCGATCCCGGTCTGGCACGAATCAGTCGCTACAGTGTGCGGAATAAAGTTCAGCGATTACCGATAGAAAAAATTTCACAGTCAAGTGCCAATCAGCGTTCCGGACGGTGTGGACGTGTAGCGGCTGGTGTGTGCATACGTCTTTATGATGAAGAGGACTTCACTGCCAGACCCGCCTTCACCGATCCGGAAATACTGCGTACTAATCTGGCTTCAGTCATTCTGCAAATGACAGCATTAAAACTGGGCGATCCGGCAAAGTTTCCGTTTATTAACCCCCCGCCTCCGAAGATGATCAATGATGGTTACCGGTTGCTGGAAGAACTTAATGCCGTTAATGATAAACGCCAAATCACCGAAATCGGCCGCCAACTGGCAAAACTGCCTATTGATCCGCGTATCGCCCGGATGATTCTGGCAGCAAATGATCAAAACAGCCTGAACGAAGTATTAGTGATCGCCAGTGCTCTGAGTATTCAGGATCCACGTGAACGGCCGATGGATAAACAACAGGCTGCCGATGAAGCCCACAGCAAATATAAAGATGAGCGTTCCGATTTCCTGGCTTTTCTCAAATTATGGGATCTGTACCACGATAGACAGAAACACCTCAGCCAGAATAAATTTCGTAAATACTGTAAAGAAAACTTTCTGTCATACCTGCGATTACGCGAATGGCATGATATTTATCAGCAGCTGCATGTTCAAACCACCCAGATGGGCTTTAAGCCGAATCAGCAAGCAGCTGATTACCAATCCATTCACCAGGCTTTGCTCAGTGGTTTGTTAAGCAATGTCGCCGTGAAAGCTGATCAGCACAGCTACGCCGGCACCCGAAATCTTAAACTGAAAATTTTCCCGGGCTCGGCATTACATAAAAAAGGTCCCAAATGGATCATGGCGGCCGAATTGGTCGAAACTGGCCAGCTTTATGCCCGGATTGTCGCCAAAATAGAACCCGAGTGGATCGAGCCGATTGCCGGAGATTTGGTTAAACGCCAATACAGTGATCCCCACTGGGAGAAAAAACCGGCACAGGTGGTCGCATTTGAAAGCGTCAATCTGTATGGGCTACCCGTTGTTAACCGCCGCAAGATTCATTACGGACCGTTAGACCGCGTGATTTCTAACGAAATATTTATTCGTGAAGCGCTGGTAAATGGTGACTTTAACTGTCAGGCGAAATTTTTCAGACACAATCGCCAACTGGTTGATGAGATAGAACTGCTGGAGCAAAAATCACGACGCCGGGACGTCCTGGTAGATGAGGACACCCTGTTTGCTTTTTATCAGCAACGTATTCCTGACGATATTATTAATGGCCAGGGATTTGAAAAGTGGCGCAAACAGGCTGAGAAAAAAGATCCTCAATGCCTGTTTATGAGTCGTGAAATTCTGATGCAGCACAATGCTGATCAGGTGACAGTGGAGAGTTATCCAGATCAACTATTGGTCAACCGTGTTCCATTGCCTCTGGAATATCATTTTGAACCTGGCAAGCAACATGATGGTATTACCCAGACCATTCCACTTTCACTACTCAATCAAAGTGATCCGGAGCGCTATGAGTGGTTGGTACCGGGATTGCTACGTGACAAGGTGATTTTTCTGCTGAAAAGTCTGCCAAAATCCTTGCGTCGACATTTTATTCCTGTGCCGGATTATGCCGATCGTTGCCTGAAAACCCTGACAGAATATGAAGGCGCTTTATTGCCGGCTTTAAGTGAACAACTACGTAAAATGACCGGTGTGGAAATCAAGCCTGATGATTGGCGACCAGAAGATTTACCTCTCTATCTGAAAATGAATTTCAAGCTTGTGAATGAACAGGGTGAATTGTTGGCCGAAAGCCGTGATTTGAATCAGTTAAAGCAGGATTGGTCGAAAGAAGCGGCTGCCAGCTTCCGCCAGTTACCGGATTCAGATTATGAAAAAACCGGCATGACTGATTGGGCTTTTGACGCGTTTCCTGAACAGATTGTCATGCAACAAAACGGTTTGGAAATGACCGCTTATCCTGCTCTGGTGGATCGTATTGATCATGTTGATCTAACCTTGATGGATACCTTGCAGCAGGCAAAAACCTTTTCAGCCCTGGGACTGAGAAGGCTTTTTATGCTGGCCGAGAAAGATAAAGTCAAATATCTGCAGAAAAATCTGCCGGATATTCAGAAGATGTGCCTGCATTACGCCAATGTACCGGCTGCACCGTTTGATGAAAAAAACACTCGGCAAATCACCCCTTGCGAACAGCTCAAACAGGACTTGATTGCGGTAGCGTTCGACCGTTGCTTTCTTAAGGATCAGGAATGGCCTCATGATAAACAGCAGTTTGAACAACGTCTGCAACAACAAAGTAGTGAGCTGATCAACATTGCCAACCAATTGGCCAGATTGATTGCTGAACCGTTAAGTGAATATCATGCAATTGCCAAACGGCTGTCCGGAAATATTCCGTTGGCAGCAATACATGCCGTTAAAGATATCCGCGAGCAATTAGCTCATCTCCTCTATCAAGGGTTTGTTCATTACACACCGGATGATGCATTACAGCGTTTACCGGCATACTTCCGGGCTATTGGCGCCAGGCTGGATAAGTTAAAAACTGATCCGACTAAGGATCGTCAGCGTCAACAGGAAGTCCACCCATACTGGCAACGTTATCTGCAAAATATCAAGCGTGCTGATACTGAAGCGATGCAACAGTACCGCTGGATGATTGAAGAATTCCGCATCTCGATTTTTGCTCAGGAAATTGGCACCGCCTACCCTGTCTCCGCTAAACGGTTAGATAAACAATGGGCTGAATGTTAGGGCCTGTTGAAACTCATGGCTCAGGCGTCAAAAAATTAACAAAACATTACTCAGCCATTCAGGCACAGTTCAGTTAACCGTTGCTACTCTGAGCTCAACTTCAACGAGTGGAGTAGCTCATGAAAAAAACAATAACAAGCTTAAGCCTGGTCACAACGTTAGTACTTTCTGCACCAATGGTGATGGCTGGCGGAAAACACCATAAACAGTATCGTGGTGGTGAAATGGCTAAAGTCACCTTTGTGCAGCCCGTTTATCGTGAAGTACGTGTCAACTCACCCAGCCGGGAATGCTGGGATGAAGCGGTGCGACATCCACAACAGCAATCCTATACCAGCACCATTGCCGGTGGCATTATCGGCGGCGTGGTTGGTAATCAATTTGGTGGGGGAAATGGCAGAACAGCCATGACGGTTGCCGGTACATTACTCGGCGGTTCTGTTGGTCGGGATCTGGGCAACCGATATCAAAATGATGATTACCGCTATCAGCAACAATGTCAGGTGCATGATCGCTATCATACTGAAAGGCATATTGAAGGTTACGATGTCAGTTATCGTTATAAAGGCAGAGAATATTCGACTTTTATGAATTATCACCCCGGTGAATATGTTCCGGTCGATGTCGTGGTAAGCTCATCACCACGTCGTTATTATTAAATTAGGTTAACCGTAGACATGTCATTACGCCTGACGACATTATTGGTTTTATGCTTTACCGGCCTGTGGTTTGGGCCGGTACAAGCTCAGGCTGGTTATAAAGTGACTGAGGGAAACAAGCTGGATCCGGAAACCTATCGAGGCTATGTACTTTATCGAAACTGGTGTGCACGCTGTCATGGCACCTTCGCTCAGGGGTTAGCAGGCCCCAATTTAGCTAAAAGCCTGAATCAGGCCTCCAAAGAAGAATTTATGCAGGTGCTGATAAAGGGTAAAAAAGGTCGAGCAGGTGTTATGCCAGCTTTTCAGGATAATCCACAGGTTATCAATGGACGTGAACAACTCTATAACTATTTGCGCGCCAGAGCTGATAATGCCATCGGTCCGGTCATGCCAGAACAGGGACCCAAGTGATGCTTTCACCGACTGCTGACCGTTTGTTATTATCCCTCCATAACAAACATACTAATTATAAGGTTTTTACATGAAATTTTCCTGGTATCTACTAATTGTGGTGCTCACGCTACCATTATCTGGATATACTGATCATTTGCCGCCAGAAGCGGAAGCAGGAACAAGCATTAACGACATTGCTTTACCCCTGACAAAAAAAACCGCCGCAGAATTAGCTCAGGTTGAAACGGGTGGCAGGGTTTTATCGGTAGACCAGGAACAGTATCAAAATCATACGATTTTTCGCGTCAAAGTCTTACATCAGGATGGTAAAGTAAAGACTTACCGACTGGATCGGGATACCGGATATCAAATGCAATAACTTATGCGTGTTTTATTAATTGAAGATGAACCTCACCTGCGTGAACAAATTGGCCAGCACCTGCGTCAGCATCAACTTACTGTAGATATGAGCAGTGATGGTGAGGATGGTCTGTTCCTGGGAACAGAATATCCCTACGATGTCGCTGTTATTGATCTGGGACTGCCAAAACTTTCGGGTATTGAGGTCATTAAACAATTACGTCAACAAAACATTACTTTTCCTATTTTGATATTAACTGCACGCGGTCGCTGGCAAGATAAAGTAGAAGGTCTTGAAGCCGGTGCGGATGATTATCTGGTCAAACCCTTTCATTTTGAAGAGTTAGTAGCGCGCCTGAACGCACTGGCACGCCGCGCTGCCGGCTGGTCAAATTCCACTATGCGTTGTGGCCAGGTTGAACTGAATCCGGCTTCACAGCAGGTTACAGTAAAAAACTTCCCGATTGAATTGACTGCCTTCGAATATCGATTATTGCATTATCTTATGCTGCATGCCGGGGAAGTTATTTCTAAAACTGAATTGACTGACCATATTTATGAACAGGATCAGGATCGGGATAGCAATGTCATTGAAGTGTTTGTCAAAAGACTGCGTAATAAACTGGATCCTGAAAAAGTGCTGAATCCGATTGAAACGTTGCGTGGCCGCGGTTATCGACTGACTTTACCACGTGAATAGACTTAATTTATCACTGACCAATCGACAGTTAATTGCCGTCACCCTGGTATTAACTGCTTTTCTGGGGATCTCCGCCTTCAGTTTATTTAATGCGTTTTCAGGTAGCGCTGAAACGGCTCAAAAACAACGTTTATTAAACTATGTCTACACGTTACTGACAGCCGCTGAGATCAGTCACGATGGCAAATTAATCATGCAGGATAAACTTGCCGAGCCAAAATTTTCTATTCCCAATTCCGGTTTATACGCTCAAATTACCAGTGGCAATACGATTGTCTGGCAATCACCATCTGTTATCGGTTTGTTTCTGGCACTTCCCTACCATCCGGGTCCATCAGAACAGTTATACAGTCAGATCAACCTTGATAACGGCATGAAGCTGCAGAACCTCGCCTTTGGTATTGTCTGGGAAAATGATGATGGCGAACATTTTGATTACACCATCAATGTATCTGAGGACCAGCATATGCTGGAAGCACAAGTAGATGAATTTCAGTTAAATCTCTGGTATTGGCTTGGCGGAACCGGTTTGATGCTGCTGATTGCACAATGGCTGATTTTCCGTTGGAGTTTACAACCATTGCATAAAGCCGCTGCTGATTTGCATGCGATTGAAGCCGGTAAACAGCAACGTTTAGGGGATGACTATCCCAGTGAACTGCAACAACTTACCCGTAATATCAATAATCTTCTGGATCATGAACAATCACGCCGCCTACGCTATAAAAACTCGCTTGCTGATCTGGCACATAGTCTGAAAACGCCACTGGCATTATTACGTTCCGAGCTGGAAAGCTGTGATGATGTTACGGCCTGCAAACTGACAGGTGAAGAACAGTTAGACCGCATTAATGCCCTCGTTGATTATCAACTACAGCGGGCAGCCACAGAGGGCAAAAGTAATTTACTGGCACCAGTTTCTATTGGGGAAATCATCAATAAACTGATGAATTCACTAAAAAAAGTCTACCAGAGCAAAAACATTCATACCCAGTGTGAAATTGAACGGGATGCCATGTTGCATGCCGATGAGGGTGATATGTATGAGCTCCTCGGCAATCTGCTGGAAAATGCATTTAAATACTGTAACCAACAGGTCAATATTGTATTACGCCAGCAAAATCGGCGGATTATTGTGCGTATCGAAGATGATGGCCCCGGTGTACCAGCAAATGCCAGCGAAGATATTATCAAGCGTGGTAAACGTATGGATACACAGATTGAAGGCCAGGGCTTAGGGCTGGCAATTGCCAGCGATATCGTCGAGGCTTATCAGGGGAAAATCAGTGTTCAGCAAAGCTATCTGGGGGGGGCCTGTTTTCTGATTGAACTGATTGATCACTGATTCTGCTGCAGCTGCTGCAGATACTTAAAGATCAATCGAGCCGATTTTGGTGGCTGCTGTTTAGCTACTTCCTGTTTCGCATTTCGCACCAACTGCCTGACATGCTGATTATCAAAATCTTCAAACTGTTCGCGCAGCTCCGCCATCACCGTATCGTCTTCAGCTAATAATCGATCCCGCCAGTTTTCCAGTTGATGAAATTGCTCTGTTTGTGCCTGTTGCGGTTGTTTCAGGTTATCCAGCTTCTGTTGTATTTCGTCATGATCAAGACGGGCAATAATGCCGCCGATATAACCGGTCTGTCGTTTTAATGCACCCTTGCTCATTGATTGGGCTTTAAGTACTGCCTCGGTTAAATCTTCGTCCAGTTCCAGTTTTAACAAATCTTTTTTGGGCAAGTCTATCAGGTCCTGGCCTAATTTTTTCAGTGCATCCAGTTCACGTTTGATACGCGATTTACTTTTGGGAATTGACGACCAGTCAAATTCCTCATCAAGGTGATCCTGTTCAAATTCTTCATTCATTATTATTCACCCTGTACTGTCACGATCACCCGACGCTGCTGGCGATGCGTGCGGTGTTCCCATAAATAGATTCCCTGCCATATTCCCAGGGCACATTTGCCATTGCTGACCGGTACCACCAGATCCGGATTGGTCAGTACCGTTCGGATATGCGCGCTCATATCATCCGGACCTTCATCCTGATGTAAAAACATGGGGTCACCATCCGGAACGATATGCTGCATATAGGTTTCCAGATCACGTCTGACATCCGGATCGGCATTTTCACAAATCATCAACGATGCACTGGTATGTTGAACAAACACATGGCATGTGCCGGTTGTAATACCCGATGCTGACACAATTTTGGTCACATCATCGCTGATATTCAGCGTGCTGCGACCATTCATTTCAAATTGTAATTGCTGTTGCAGAATCATTTTGTTTGCCCTTTTTGAAATGTAGCAAAGGCTTTACCCGAGTCCAGAACGTTTCTGACTAAATCGCCGGCTTTAGACTGACCACTGACGAGTCCACAATGCCAGATAGCCATCGCTGCCCCGTAAACCAGCAGATCGTAAGCCACACCTTTTTCACCCTGTAATGCTGCCAGACCACGTTGGGCAGATTCGGCGGCCGTCAGTTTTTCCAGTTCAGGCATCACCCCACGGGTTTGTTGATCTACACCAAAAGCCTGTGGATCTAATGCGCAGGGTTTTAATGCGCCATCTATCAGTAAAAAATTATCAGATGATTCACGTAGCGTCGGCACAATGCCACCTTCCAGGCCACGTACAATCAATGCACTGTCAAAACCACTCTGCTTTGCCAGATACGCCAGAACCGGAGGATAGGCTTTATGCACAAAGCCAATTTGCAAATGCGTTTTTTTAGCCTTAACCGGCATCACCAGTTTTTCCAGCGTAGCCAGACTGGGGCGTTTAATCATTAATCGACGTAAATCCTGTAAAGCAAACAAGCTGGGCGTAGTAATTGCCTGATCCAGATAGGCCCAACCTATATCAGCATCATTTAATTGCTTGACTGCTTCAGCGACACTGAGTCGGATATTGACCCCAGCGGCTTCGAGAACCTGTGCATGGGTGACACCGAATTTCGGTGCCATTTCATAGACACCTTGTGATAAGGCCGGTAATCCACACGCGGCCATTACCGAAGGTAAAAATGCCGCAATCGGACAATGTCGGCTGAAACCATTAAACGGATCGGAAAGCAGCATGACATTTTCAACATCTAATGGCTGCTGACCGGTGACTTCCTGCATGGCCAGTAATAAGCCCAGATTTTCCTCATCGGTCTCACGTTTCATGCGCAATGCAATCAACATCACTGCCATTCGCACCGGATCAACCTTTCCGGACAGAATCTCCAGCATCGCCTCGCGACTCTCCTCCAGACTGAGATCTTTACTCAGATGGGGGCCGGTAGCGACTTTTTTGATGGCATCGGCAACTGCACTCATTTAATTAATCCACTGTATTAAGGTCGCTTCATCGACCACTTCAATCCCGAGGGATTGGGCTTTATTCAATTTTGAACCGGCATCTCTTCCGGCAACCACATAATCGGTTTTGGCAGACACGCTGCCAGCCACTTTGGCACCTAATGCTAATAATTTCTCTTTGGCTTCACTGCGTGACAGGTTTTCCAGCGTGCCTGTCAATACAACGGTTTTACCAGTTAATTCCGAATCAGCGTAAACCGGTTTTTCTTCTGGCCAGCTCACTCCAGCATCCAACAGCCGCTGGATCACATCAAGATTATGTTCCTGACGGAAAAAGGTATAAATATGGTGAGCAACGACCGGCCCCACATCTTCAATTTCAATTAATTCGTCTTCTTTGGCTGTGGTTAATTTGTCTAATTTGACAAAGTGTAATGCCAATGATCGCGCAGTGGCTTCCCCCACTTCCCGAATACCTAATGCATATAAAAAACGTGCAAAACGGGTATTTTTTGCATGGTTTAATGCATTCACCAGGTTTTCGGCTGATTTGTCGCCCATACGATCCAATGCTGAAAACTGTGCTTTGGTCAGATAAAACAAATCGGCTGGATCTTTGATTAATTCTGCATCGACCAGTTGTTCAACAATCTTATCGCCCAGGCCATCAATATCCAGCGCTTTACGTGAAGCAAAATGTTTAATAGCTTCCTTGCGTTGTGCGCCACAGAATAATCCACCACTGCAACGGGCTACTGCCTCGCCTTCAACCCGTTCAACTTCGGCACCGCAAACCGGACACTGGCTGGGCATCACAAATTCGACAGCATTGTCAGGACGTTTGTCTTTGACTACCTGAACCACTTCTGGAATAACATCCCCTGCCCGTCGAATAATGACTGTATCGCCGATGCGAACATCCTTACGGCGAACTTCATCTTCATTATGCAGGGTAGCATTACTCACTGTAACGCCTCCGACAAAAACTGGCTGTAATCGAGCAACCGGCGTTAACGCACCGGTACGACCCACCTGTACTTCAATATCCAGAACCTGAGTGCTTTCTTCCTGCGCCGGAAATTTATAGGCAATGGCCCAGCGCGGTGCGCGTGAAACAAAACCCAGACGGTCCTGCAACCGACTGTCATCAACCTTGAATACCACACCATCAATATCGTAAGACAGGCTGGCACGCCGTTCGCCAATTTGATGCAGATATTCCAGACATTCATCCACACCCTGCAGCTGTTTGGTATCAGGGCACACTGCCCCACCCCATTTTTTAATAATCTGCATGGCTTCGGTATGACTGGCCGGGCGTTCCATGCCCTCGATTTCGCCAAGTCCATAACAGAACAACGCCAAAGGACGGCTGGCTGTTACAGATGAATCAAGTTGTCTTAATGAACCTGCAGCAGCATTGCGTGGATTCACAAACAATTTTTCATTGTTTGCCAAACGCTGTTGATTCAGCTTTTCGAAACCTGCTTTTGGCATATAGATTTCACCACGTATTTCAACCACTTGCGGAACATTGTTACCATGAAGTTTTAAAGGTATATTCCGGATAGTGCGAACATTTTCGGTAACATCCTCCCCTACCGCACCATCCCCACGGGTGGCTGCCTGTACCAGTAAACCATTTTCATAACGAATGCTGATGGCAAGACCATCGAGTTTTGGTTCGGCAGCATAGGTAATCACCGCATCGGTATTCAAACGATCACGCACCCGCTGGTTAAAAGCTGTTAATTCCGCTTCGTCAAATACATTATCCAGCGATAACATCGGCATCGCATGGGTAACTTGTGTGAATTTATTTAACGGTGCTGAACCGACACGCTGTGTGGGCGAATCAGGCGTGACTAATACGGGATACTTGGTTTCCAGCTGTTTTAATTCGGCAAATAAGCGGTCATATTCAGCGTCAGTTACTTCCGGATCATCAGCGCTGTAATACAGGAAATTATAACGGTTGATTAAATCTCGAAGTTGTTGTGCCCGTTCACTGATTTCAGGTGAAATCGTCATCAGATTTATTGCCTGCCTGCAAAGATAAATTTAACTCAAAAATCCGGTTGCGAATGGCTTCCAAATGCTTGTCAGTTATCGGTTCACGCTTTTCATCACAAAGAATCCCCCCCAGATAGGCGGTTAATTGCTGAGCGGCATCAAGCATGGAATCAAATACGGTCAAACCATTTACCGGACCGGGAAGTCTTGCAAACACTAATAAACCGGGTGTTTTCATCGAAATCAGCTGATCCGGCAATAAAGTGCCGGGATCGAGAATATTGGCGACGCTGAAAAGTGTTTGGCGTCGATTATTCACGGTATAACGATGATAAATCTGCATATCACCAAAATGCATTTCCTGCTGATCCAGCGCAGATTTGATTGCGCGACCGGTAAACATCTGTGATTCCGGAGCCATTATGGTCAGCGCAACCACCATTTCCCAATCTGGTGCTTCGTCAGCCTCTTCATCATCGAACTCGTCTTCATCCGACTCAACGGCTACATTAGGATCTTCGGCTTGATCCGAATCCAACCGCACTTTGGGTCCGTCGGATAAATCCACGGTATCTTGCGCAAATACCGAATCAAATCGCGCGTGAAAATCACTATTATCAGCTTCATCGAAGCGATCCAGTTCGCGCTCAAATTCCTGGGCACGCTGCTGTTGCCGCGAATGGGTATACCAGCCGCCGATAACCAGCGCCACTAAAACAACTACAGACAGGAGAATGATTTCAAACACTTAATTAAATCTGCCAACTCAGGGATAATAACGGTTTTATAAACCTCTCAGAGATTACCTATGTCTACGCTACCAAGCAAACAACTGGAAACCTTCGATAACGCCGTACCGGAGCGGGATTATACCATCCACATCGAAACACCTGAATTTACTTGTCTGTGTCCGAAAACCGGTCAACCGGATTTTGCCACGATTAAGATCGATTATGTACCGGATCTGAAATGCGTCGAGCTGAAATCCCTGAAACTGTATTTCTGGTCGTATCGTGAAGAAGGCGGTTTTCATGAAAAACTGACCAACCAAATTCTCACCGATCTGGTCGCGGCAACTGATCCCCGGTTTATGCGGGTAACCGGTATTTTCAATGTACGTGGCGGTGTCTACACCAATGTGGTTGCTGAATATCGTAAAGAAGGTTGGGTTGCACCAACACCTGTTCAGCTTCCATAAAGATGCGCAACAGCGCATGGATTGGCATTGATTTCGGCACCTCCGGGTGCCGGGTTTGCGCCATTGATAAATCGGGGGCTATTCTCGCCCAAACCGAACTGACACTCCCCGCATCTCCGCAGCCCTATCCTTCCGCAAAACAACAATCTCACTTTGTTTTTGCCACTTTAAAAAACCTGTTATGTCAGATTCCCGATGTTGAAGTTGAGTCCATTGTTATTGATGCTACATCAGGTTCAGTCATGTTGTGCGATCTACAGGGACGTCCACTTAGTGAGATGTTGATGTATAACGATCAACGCGCCATAAATGCAAGTCAGCAAATTGACAAAACGGCACCAGCTGACTCAGCAGCGCACGGTCCCGGCAGCGGACTGGCAAAATTACTGTACCTCCAGAGAACCTTGGCCTTACCGGAAAAATACTATTTAGCACACCAGGCGGACTGGCTGGCAATTCAATTAGGAGCCAAACCGGGCACCACCGATTATAACAATGCATTAAAGTCAGGGTTTGATATCGTAAACAATCAATGGCCGAGCTGGATAGAATCGCTTACTTCAACTGACGTTTTACCCAATGTCGTTACACCTGGCACGGTGATTGGCAAACTGTCGGAATCATCGATGCAAAAAATTGGGCTGAAACAGTCTTTTTCACCGATTCTTAAAGCCGGTACAACGGATAGTCTTGCCGCATTTATCGCAACAGGTGCAAATGCGATTGGCGAAGCTGTTACCTCTCTGGGTTCCACGCTGGTATTGAAACTTATCTGCCAGAAACCGGTATTTGATGCAAAGCGAGGAATTTACAGCCATAAACTGGGCAAATTCTGGCTTTGTGGTGGCGCATCCAATTCTGGCGGTGCAGTATTAAGACATTTTTTTAATAATGAGCAACTGAGAACGTTAAGTCAGAAAATTGATTTACAACAGTCACCACCCGATTATTATCCGCTGCTTAAGTCCGGAGAACGCTTTCCAATAGCGGATGCAGACTACCCGCCAAGAATGCAGCCACGCCCAGCGGAAGATCATGTGTTTTTATATGGGTTGCTGGCTGGTATCGCCAGTATAGAAAAAGCTGGATACGATTGTTTGCAACAGCTCAGTGAGTCAAAATTAATATCCATTCGCAGTGTTGGTGGTGGTTCAGATAATTCTGTATGGACCCGATTACGTCAATCTTTATTACGGGTGTCATTTAAACAAACCCACCAAACCGATGCAGCTTATGGCAGTGCATTACTCGCTAGAGACGGCCTCAGGTTATTTGAATAAGGTATTGATAAATGGGTGATTTCATTCAAGGCTCGCGTTATTTATTAAGTGGATTCAAACTCATAAATCAACCCGGTGTACGCCGTTTTGCCTATATCCCTATATTCATTAATACGCTACTGTTTGCCGGTGCAATCTGGTTTGGTATCACTCAGTTTGAAGACTGGATGACCCAATTGACACCGACCTGGTTACCGGAATGGTTATCCAATGCATTGATGTGGATTCTCTGGCCATTGTTTGCGATCTTGATTGTGTTAATGGTGTTTTTCACTTTTTCCATTCTCGCCAATATTGTTGCCGCACCGTTTAATGGATTGTTAGCTGAAGCGGTTGAAAAACGACTTTCCAATCAACCACCGCCAGAACAAACGCTCTTGCAATTAATCGCCGATACGCCGCGAATGATTTTCAATGAATTACGTAAACTGGTTTATTTGCTGAAGTGGATGATTCCATTATTCATCCTTTCATGGATACCAGGCATTAATCTGATTGCGCCCTTGTTATGGCTGTTTTTTTCCAGCTGGACACTGGCGCTTGATTACCATGACTACCCGTTAGGAAATCATCTGATGGGGTTTAAACAACAGCGTGAACTGCTCAGAACCAAACGTTCATTAGCTTTAGGGTTCGGCATGACAACGCTGGGAGCAACCATGATTCCGGTAGTGAACTTTCTGATTATCCCGGTGGCTGTTGCTGGTGCAACAGCACTTTATGTCGGGCGTTTAAAAAGCCTTACAAAAATACATCAACAGTAATTAACCGTCAGCCCACATGCGCAAAAGTTTGTGTTAATACCAACCTGATAACGAGTGGATCGTTGCCACTTCGGTATTTGATCAACGTTTGATTTTCAACTCCTGCATTAGATACCTTCTTCGCTGAATATTCGCATCCAGCCATTATTTTCAATTGTTCGATGTAAATCTGCAAAAGCCTGCTTTAGCTAATCACTGAACTCCCCCTAACGGTGAATGAAAAATCCCACATTTAAATGAAAACTTCTTGACAGGATAATAAGAACTATTATTATTCGCCTTTACATTTATTTACATAATCATGAATTCGACGTTTTAACTAAAAAATCGAATGCGTACTGAACTCCACCATCGAACAGACATTAGCGACATTCATATTTTGTGTAAGAAACAAACACGAATGAACACGAAGTTTTTCAGAGACGTTACAACGCAATTCTTATGCTGATCGTCACGTTTCAATATTTAAACCATTAAGGAAGGAACATGAGATTAAAACCACTGTATGTTATGCAGGTATTGGCAATCGCCAGTATTCCAATTTCAGCAAGTGCCGAAACACAAACCAGCACACAATTTAAAATGCCTGCAATGCAAGTTGTCGGTTCAGACGAGGATAGTATTTCACGTCAGACCGGTGCAGTAATCATCATTGATCGTGAAGAAATTGAACGTATTCAGCCAACGTCTACAGAAGACGTTTTACGTCGTGTACCGGGTATTAACGTCAAGACTGAAGAAGAGTCAGCTGTAGTCAGCAATGTGGGTATTCGCGGCCTTTCAGCCAGTGAATCGAAATCGTTGATTCTGGAAGATGGTGTACCTGTTGCACCTGGTTTATTTATCGGTAATGAACGTTATTTCAATCCTCGCATTCAGCGTATGGAAGGCATTGAAATACTGAAAGGCTCTTCATCTCTGCGTTATGGCCCTTCCACAATTGGCGGTGTTATCAACTATCAGACTAAAACTCCCGATGACGGTGTTCATGTTTCTACCCGGATTGGCTCATTTAATACCCGTGAAGCAACATTAGAAGCCGGTGGTCGCACAGAGTCAGGTGATGCTTTTGCCGGTGTAGTAGCTACCCGCGCTTTAAGTGATGGCTTTATGGACAAAGACTATCAAATGACCGACATAATGGTTAAAGCCGGTGCTGAACTGGCTGGCAATCAAAGCCTCGGCGTAAAATACTCATTTTATGAAAATAAAGCCAACATTTCCTACCGTGGATTACTGTTGGATGATTACAAGTCGGGCAGAACATATAACCCCGCGCCAGATGATTACTTTTTGACAGATCGTAAAGCTTTTGACGTTAACCATGAATTACGCATAAACGAAAATGCCACTCTGAATACACTCCTGTATTGGAGCGAAGTTACTCGTGATTACTGGCGTTATGATGTTGATACAGCAGCCTCGAATGTTGCTGGTCGTTGGGTTTACACTGACACACTGACAGGTAATAACCGTAGCTTCGAGCGCTACGGAGCGGAAACTCGACTCACTCTGGATCACGGCTTATTTGGTATAACAAACAAAGCTGAGTTCGGCTTGCGTTGGATGACAGAAGAATCTGATGATAAGCGAATTCGTGCTACGCGCGAACAGGATAGAACCGGTGTAAACGACCGCCACAGAGAAGACAGTGCAGATAGCCTTGCGGCTTTTGTCATGAACCGTTTTGATATTACAGAACGCTTCTCCGTTACACCGGGTATTCGAGTTGAATCTTACAGGCAAAAACAGAAGATATTGACTCAAAACAATGAATCTGAAAGCACATCCAATACCGAAGTTCTGCCAGGTATCGGCGCCACCTATCAATTGATTCCTGAAGCACAGCTATATGGTGGTGTTTACCGTGCATTCTCTCCTGCTTCAAATGGCGTGGCTCTGGATGGCCTGGTCGATCAGAATCTGGATGGCGAACGCTCAATAAACTACGAATTAGGGGTGCGTGGAGAAGTCGATCGTTTAACCTATGAACTCACCGGTTTTTATATGGATTTCGACAATCAGGTAGTCACTGGTAACTCCGATCCCAACCTTTCTCAATCCAATGCTGGTGAAACCAAACATTATGGTTTGGAGGCCGCACTGGGTTATGAACTTGGTGGAGGCTTCAGTGTCGACGGAAATTTGACCTGGGTTCCCTACTCAAGATTTGAGACCGGCGAGAATAGCGGTAACCGTCTACCCTACGCACCAAAACTCCTGGCTAACGTAGCGTTGAATTATACACAGGGTAAATTCTCGACATCATTAACTGCGCATCACCGTGGTGAACAATATGGTGATCCGACAAATCTTGAAGATATTCCAAACGATGCGGCGGGTGGTATATGGGGTGGCAAGATGTCGTCCTACACTGTGTACGATCTCTTTGCACAGTATCAGGTTAGTGAACAGCTCCGTTTGCGCGGTGCGGTTAAAAACCTGTCGGACAAACTTTATATTACCGGTCTTCGCCAAGGTATCTATGTTGGTCCAGAGCGTTCTTTCGAAGTTGGTTTTGATTACAGCTTCTAATCTGAAGCATATTGAGGTGCGGCAACTCGGCCGCACCTCAACTTCTGGTTGAACTGTTTTTATTGTTTAAACACAATTTCATCAAGCAGATTCTCAATATCATAATCACAGGAACCACAGCCAGAAATTGCGCCGGTTTTACGTGAAATGGTATCGCTATCCACAATTCCCTGCTCTACCAGGCTGATAATCTTGCCACGGGTCGTTCCACTGCAATCGCAAATTACTTCGTCAAGATTCTGGTGAATATCATTGTCGTTTTTCATCAAACTTGCCTGGCAATAAATTTTAATGCAAAAAATTTCAGATTTAATCATGCATATTCATACATGAGTTAATATTAACTCAAGTTATTGTTACACCGTATCGAATCTGAAATAGTAACTATCGTTGAATCCAGTTTGGTTCGACAGAGTCTTCCCTATTTTTATCCCCATATCATTCCGCAATAAGGATTTAGCCGCATGTTGAGTAATCTATCTCTTCATCCAAAAATCGACTATTCATTCACTATAAAGATCTTTTACGGGTTATTCATTGCCATTTTTATACTGTTGTTTTTCCAAACAAGCCATGCTGAAACGGCTGTCGAAAATGAACTCGAAAGCAAACCTTTTTCGCGGGATACAGTGATTGAAAATGCTCGTCAACTTGCTGAACAGCCGTTTAAAAAACCAGTATCAGCCCCTGAAGAATTGAAAAATCTTGACTACTCTACCTATCGGCAAATAAATTTTCAGCAAAATGCGGCCATTTGGGGCGGCACCCCCACCAGGTTTTCAGTGCAGTTATTTGCACCGGGATTTCTCTATCAGGATTTGATTGATATTGATGTGGTAGAAAATGGCGAGTCTTTTCCAGTTGAACTTTCTGAAAACTCTTTCAGCGTGCCGAATGACGATATTGGCAAAAAAATAGCTGAAGTCGGTAAGTATGCTGGCCTGCGTTTGCACTATCCCCTGAACAGCGAGGATCATCACGATGAATTTATCGTTTTCCAAGGGGCAAGTTATTTCAGAATCGTATCGCAAGGACAGCTGTATGGTATTTCAGCTCGCGGACTTGCCATTGATGTAGCACAACCCACAGGTGAAGAGTTTCCACTATTTAAAAAGTTCTGGATTGAACGACCTTCATCAAAACAGAATGCCATTGTGGTACATGCCTTACTTGACAGTAAAAGCATCACAGGAGCCTATCGTTTTGGCATTCATCCAGGTGCCCCCAGCAGGGTTGATGTCGACGCTATATTATTTCCGCGAGCAGATATCAAACATGCCGGACTTGCACCGTTAACTTCCATGTTTATGCATGGTGGTATGGATCGCCCCGATCAGCTTGATTATCGTCCTGCAGTACACGATTCCGAAGGACTGCAAATGCTAAATGGTCAGGGTGAGCGGCTTTGGCGCCCCCTGATTAATCCACAAACTTTGCAAGTCAGTGCTTTTATCGATGAAAACCCGAAAGGTTTCGGTTTAATCCAACGACACCGCGACTTCAATTATTATCAGGATTTGGAAGCTAAATATCATCAGCGTCCCTCCGCCTGGGTTAAACCGGCAGGTGACTGGGGTAAAGGTCAGGTAGAACTGGTTGAGATCCCATCGGCTTCTGAAGAAAATGACAATATTGTTGCTTATTGGAAACCCGCGGATGGTCTTAAAAAAGGTGAACCTTTTAAATTTTCCTACACGTTAATATCGCCCGATGATGTGCCGGCTGATATGAATGAAACTCGCATCGTCGGCAGTGCCAGTGGCCTGAAACTGTTTGATGGTAATAAGGAAGTATTGATCGATTACAGTAATATCAGCAGCGAAGATCTGGATCAAATTGAGGTTATCGCCAGCATCAGCCAGGGCAAGATTATGGAAAGTCGTATTGAGGCAAATCCGCATATCAATGGTGCAAGGGTATTTATCACGTTTGATGCTGAAGATGCTGATGTGGCGGAGTTACGGGTTCAGTTAAACAAGCATGATGTAAATGCTGCTCCCACATGGCTTTACAGATGGATTAGCAGGGACTGGAACAATTCTCTATGACCCTGGATTTACGGATTAACAATACAGAAAAGCGCATTCATTACGAACCTGCTCTGCCCCCCGAATCGCCATTGGCAATGCCGCGCCATGGTGTCTACGAACAGGGACTCCCAATGCGCCCTGGCCAGCGGACATTTTTCTACATCTTGCGCACACTCATTTCCCGGTTATTTGTGCTTGGGGTGATGTTGGGTTTGTCATATTATGGTGTTTCTGAAATCTATGGTGTGTTAAGCACAACCAATGTCGTCACTAATCTGCAGTGGCTGTTTTTAATCCTGTTCAGCATCAACTTCCTTTGGGTCTCGTTTGCTTTCGCCCAGGCATTGCTCGGCTTCTTATTACATCTCAAGCCAAGACTGATTAAACAACCCGAACGGGAACCCGACTTTACTACCGCCATATTGCTGCCCATCTATAATGAAGATCCTATTCGTATCAAGGCAGCACTCAAGGTGATGCGTGATGACTTACTGGAAAAGGCACCGGGAAAATATGCATTTTTTCTGCTCAGTGATACCAACAAGGCAGATGCCTGGATTGCTGAAGAGCAGGCATTTTTTGATCTCATAAACAAGGATGAATCAGGCTGTCCGGTTTATTACCGCCGACGTCAGCAGAATACCGAGCGTAAAGCAGGCAATATCGGAGATTGGGTACAACGCTGGGGCGGTGCCTATGACGCTATGATCGTGCTGGATGCGGACAGCGTGATGAATGCAGAAAGTATGCTGACGCTATCCAGGCGGTTGGCGGCATCACCCAGTGTGGGATTAATACAAACCTTACCGACCATTGTGCGTGCCAATACGCTCTATGGCCGACTACAGCAGTTTGCCAATCATTGTTTTGGCCCAATTTATGCCGAAGGCTTATCCGCCTGGCATGGCCTTTCGTCTAATTTTTGGGGCCATAATGCCATTATCCGTACTCGTGCATTTGCCGAGTCATCACATTTACCTCTCTTGCCGGGTAAACCACCTTTTGGTGGTCATGTATTGAGTCATGATTTTATTGAAGCCGCATTATTACGACGTGCTGGCTGGGGAGTTCGATTTGATACGGATATCCAGTCTACTTATGAAGAGTCTCCCCCTTCACTGATTGATATCATGATTCGGGATCGCCGGTGGTGTCAGGGCAATCTGCAACACACGCCATTTATGTTTGCTCAGGGGTTTGTATTACCCACCCGTTTACATATATTTTCCGGACTGATGTCATATTTAAGTGCGGTTTTCTGGCTGTCTCTCATCGTTGTCGGCCTAGCCATTGCTGTTCAGGCCAGATACGTCCGTCCGGAATATTTTGCTAATCCTTCACTCTTTCCCACCTGGCCCGTATTCGATTCTGAACGCGCGCTAACGCTGTTTATCGTCTCAATGGCTATCGTTATTGCACCAAAAGTATTCGGCTGGTTTGCAGCGCTGATAAATATTCCACGTTGCATGAAGTTTGGCGGCCCGATTCTGCTGACGTTTAGCGTTATTCTGGAAATACTCATGTCCGCTTTGTATGCGCCAATATTAATGGTGCATCAGTTTGGTGTGGTTGTTGGAATTTTTCGCGGTAAGGACAGTGGCTGGATGCCACAGTCACGAAATGATGGCGCGTTGAGTTGGTCATCTGTGGCCAGAGCTCATGCGGGACATACATTGTTCGGCATCATTCTCGCCGTTATTGCTTTGTTGTTGAGCATTGAACTGTTTTACTGGTTACTGCCGATTACCGGTGGATTGATGTTGTCTATTCCCTTATCCTGGATAAGTGGTGGTTCAAGACGCAGTAAACTGATTAAATGGTCTGGTCTGCTTCGTTGCCCGGAAGAAAAAAGACCATCCCCCATTCTGGTGGCTTTGGATCAACAATTGTCAGCGCTCCCCGAACAACCCAAACAACATGCATTCATCAGACTGATCAATGATCCACAGTTGTGTAAGTGGCATATTGCCCAACTACCGGAAAATGCTGGGCAACCTCCAGTGTTCCATGCACCTCGGATATTGGCAGAGTGGAAAGTACGTCATGCTGAAACTATGCAGCAGCTTGAGTCCTGGCTTGAGAATCAAGAGGAACTGGCCTTTTTGAGTCAACGTGATTGTTTACAGCAACTCAAAAGTCTGGAAAGCAACTTAACAAAGAAGGTGATTTAGTTTTAATTAAGTACTCAAACAGCAAAATACTGCTGGCTGAATCAACTTCTCAATTGGGTTGAATTTCCTCTCTGCTGCTCCATGTATTTTATGTGAGCCTGTGTTTTGGGCTGACCCTCATCTCAAATGAGACAATCTAAGGAGAAATTCTATGTTGCGAGTGAAAGATGTGATGACGAAACAACCTTTTTATCTTGATGCCGACGTCAGCATTCAGGAAGTTTCTCAAATTATGCGCGATAAAAATTTGGGTTTTGTGCCATTGAGTAAAGAGAACCGAATCATTGGCGTAATAACCGATCGTGACATCGCGCTCAGAGTAGTTGCTGAGGCGAAAGATCCTCATCAGAAAGCCCGAAACATTGCTACTGAACGGGTTTTGTATACCTATGAAGATAAACCGATTGAGGAAGTCGTTCAGAATATGGCTGATCAACAGGTTCAACGTTTTTTAGTTTTAAATAATGCTAAAAACGAAGAACTGGTGGGCATTGTAACGTTAGGTGACATTGCTGATCGTTGCAAAGATGAAGCCATGGCAAAAAAAGTGATTAACGCTGCCCGACATTACCATTAATTTTTACGGAAAAGATAAACATCAGCCTTTTGGTTCGACTCAGAGTATAAACAGGCTTTGAGTCGAACCATGGATAATCAGTCCAGTGCTTCTTCTGGTTTTTGTACAATCAGATAAAGGTGTAACTCCGGATATTGATCATATTCCAGATGCCGACAGACCGCACCCGCTTCATCAATGACCCTGAGAGTCTCAGGAATTCCCAAAACACTGTAATACATTGGCGGCCCCATGGCCGAATCGGTTTTTTCAGATGCCTTATCCATAGCACCAGTGGTAAAAATCAATACACCACCAGGTGTCAGGGCATCGATTAACCTGGTCATAACAGGTTGCTGCTGATTTAATGGCAAATGCCAGATGCTGTCCCAGGCTGATATAAAACTGTATTGTCTGGGAATTTTCCATTTGCTGATATCGGCATGGTAAAAGGTGTGCTTTGGGTGTCTCTGACGAGCAAATCCAAGCATTTTTTCTGAGATATCCAACCCTTCAACTGCAAACCCATGACGAATTAACAAATCGATAATTCGTCCACTGGCTCCACAGCCAATATCCAAAGCATTTGATCTGTGTTTTACAAATGCAATTGCCCGTTCATGTTGGTTGATGCCATTGTCACGGTTGAAGTTGTCACTGTTCCAAACGTCAGCAATTTGATTATAACTATCGGCAACTTGTGTTGGTTTCATCGTTGGAGTAATGCTCTAAAACTTACGTAAAGCGGTATAAATCCGCTCAACAGCCTGTATTAACCGTGACTCATCTGTTGTGTAGGCAAATCGCACATGCTGATCAGCGAGATGGCTCCCAAAATCATTACCCGGCGTAATGGCTACTCCTGCTTCGCTCAGCAGATAGTTAGACAATGCCATACCATCAGGGATGGTGTCGTTTAAAAATTTACGACAATCCGCATATAAATAAAACGCACCCTGGGGTTTGACCGGTATCGAAAAACCTAATGTTTGCAGAGCTGGCAGCAATACATCCCGACGTTTTTCAAATGCCTGACGACGTTGTTCCAGGATATCCTGAGTTTCTCGGTCAAATGCGGCCAGCGCAGCATATTGTGCCGTAGTCGGTGCAGCCAGAAACAGATTCTGAGCCAGACGATCCATAACCGGCTCGAGACTTTCCGGCACCACTAACCAGCCTAATCGCCAACCGGTCATACCAAAGAATTTGGAAAAACTGTTGATCACGATCGCTTCGTCATCTACTTCCAAAATGGAGGGTAAATGCACGTTATCGTAATTTAATCCATGGTAAATCTCATCGACGACTAATACTCCCCGTTTGGCTTTTACAGCTTTTGCAAGGGCTTTTAAGCTGTCTTTATCAATAATGGTGCCGGTTGGGTTAGATGGTGTAGCAACCAGGGCCATTTGCGTGTCCTGATTCCAGTATTTTTCAATATGCTCTGAGGACAATTGATAAGCGGTATCTGCACCGACTGGAACCGAAACGGCTGAGGCTTCGACGAACCGGGCAAAATGGCGATTACAGGGATATCCCGGATCGGTCATCAGTAAATGTTTACCGGTTTCTAACAAAGCGCCCATCACCAACAGTAATGCACCGGATGCTCCAGGAGTAATAACAATGCGGCGGGGTGAAATGGTGAGCCCGTATTGTTGTTGATACCAGTTTGCAATTTTTTCCCGTAACGCCATCAACCCAAGCGACGGCGTGTAGAACGTGTCGCCTTTTTTTAAGGAAGCCATCGCTGCATCAATAATTGGCTGAGGCGTCAGAAAGTCCGGCTCACCAATTTCCAGGTGAATAATATCCCTGCCCTGCGCCTGCAGAACTTTCCCCTGCGACAGAATATCCATTACCTGAAACGGTTTAATATCCTGTGCACGTTGTGTGATGTTAATTGGCTTGGGCATGTAATTCCTGAATTGACTGGGCGCTTATGTAATCATTATCGATAGGTAACCCCGCTAAAACTGAACAGGGAGCGTTGGGTTCGCCGAGTTGATCAACGACGCAAACAGCATCGCTGAAATCTTCATTGGCAGTATAGGCGTTCATGGTAACCAGTGTGGTTAAACCGGCAGACCGGGCTGATAACAAACCGTTTGCCGAATCTTCAATCGCCAGGCATTGATCAGCCATAAGCTGCAACTGTTGCATACAATAATGATAAATATCAGGAGCAGGCTTTTTGGCTGGCACAATATCTCCCGCCGCGATACAGTCAAACCAATTCAAGGCATCTTCCCCCAATGTCGCTGAAATCAATGCTGTCACATTCTCAGGAGTTGTCGTTGTTGCAATGGCCAGTCTGATATCTGCCATTCTTAATTCTTCCAGCAATCTTTTAACACCCGGCCGTAACTGAATCGACTGACTCTCCAATAATTGCACATAGTGTCGGGTTTTCTCTGTATGCAATTTGGCAATCATTTCACTGTGTTCACCAGCATATCCGCACTGCAAATGGAAATTTTCCAGGTAATATTGAATACGCTCTTTGCCTCCGGTAACGGCCAGTAATTGACCATACAAATGCTCATCCCAATGCCAGTCCAGACCCGCATCGGCAAATGCGCGATTGAAGGCAATTCGGTGCCCATGACGCTCGGTTTCGGCCAAGGTCCCATCCACGTCAAATATAACGGCTTTTAAATGTTTCATCTGTCTCTTAATGTAAAAAATGCGTTAAAATAACTCGATTATTTTGCACATGCCAGAAGCTTCTGGTATAGATGCGCCCTTGTTTTTAGAAAGTATGAGGTTTGCCAACATGGACCCGAACCAAGATGATGTGAGTTTCACCCCGTACCAACCGGGTAGTGATGAAGAATACATGAGCAAAGATATGGTAAAGCATTTTCGGGGCATTCTCGAAAAATGGCGCTCACAACTCATGGAAGAAGTTGACCGTACTGTGCATCATATGCAGGACGAAGCAGCAAACTTCCCAGACCCAAATGACCGTGCAACTCAGGAAGAAGAGTTTACTCTGGAGCTACGCACGCGTGATCGTGAACGTAAACTGATCAAGAAAATTGAAGAGTCACTGATTGATTTGGATAAAGGTGATTACGGTTACTGTGAATCATGCGGTGTTGATATCGGTATCCGCCGTTTGGAAGCACGTCCCACTGCCACACTGTGTATAGATTGCAAAACACTGGATGAAATTCGCGAAAAAAATCGTGCCTGATTTTATCTGAAGACTCACCTCATACTTGAAAAAGGTAGGTCCTGAAAGCCCTGTGACAACACAGGGCTTTTTTTATCTTTCGTAGATATACAACAAATCCACCCCGCTTTGCGTGCCGGATTCAGCCTGCAGAGTCCAAATCTTGCTTAATGTATAACGCAACTGAACCGTACTCACCGGTTCAAAAATCCCGATACCATATCCCAAATAAAGTTTCGGAGACAAATATTTGCCAATTTGCACGGCGGCGCTCTCCGGACTTTCTCCGGTAAATTCGACCGAATCCAGACCAAAGGTACTGGCAATCTGATCGCTGATAGCATTGCCGTTGGATATCCCCAGATTAGTCGCTGCCGATGCCAGCAATGCTGCGTCGGCAGCACTGGCTTGCCCCAATGGACGACCAAGCACAATATAAGACAGGATGTCTTCCTGGCTCATCGACGGCACGGAAAACAGGTTTGCCTGAGGATTATTTGCAGGACCGGTAATATGAATACCCGCCTGATAGTTAGTGCCTTTACGGATAGCCTTGATATCCAAATCCGGATTGTCTATGGCCGCTCCGGAAAAGCGAACCTTACCATTATCAACAGTCAGTTCCCGCCCATAGGCGGCGTAACTGCCTTCATTAACCGTTATTTCACCATTACCCAGCAATAGCTGACCAGCATCACCGTATATGCGTAAATCTCCTCCCAGGCGTCCACTAAAGCCTAATGCCTTAATCATGACTTTATCGCCAAGCTGAACAGTGATATCCAGGTCCGTTGCCAATCGCATTTTTTCCTCATCAGCCTCTTGACCGATTATCACCACATCCTGACTGGGTGACACGGTGGTATTAAAATCCATGGGGGCCAGTTCTGCATTGGGAATTTTAACCGCACCACTCAATTTCGCCGTTTGTGGAGAAACCATTAGCTTCAGGTCTGGTGAGGCAATGACATAGGCTTCAGGCAGATTCATTACTTCAAGCTGCTCACCTTTTATGGTGGCATTGAACAGCCAGTCTGCATCCGTCATGGTGAAATCACCCGCCACTTCCAGCTGACCTTCTGCGGAATCGGCCTGTAACAGCATTTTCAGTCCTGATAAGGGATCGCCATTAATATCTGCGTTGATAGCCGACAAGGTAATACCCATATCTACCAAAAATATTTGCCCATCACGCAAACTGATTGCTGAGGTTAGTTGCGGTTTATTGGCCGTACCCTGCATATCGACATGCAGCTCCAGTTTTCCTGCCAGTTCATCAAAAGCCAGGGTTTCCAGATTTAATGATGCGAGATCTTCAACGGCTGTCTGCAATTGCAAGTTAAGCGGCGTATCCATAGGTGCAGCTATCACTTTTTTGACAGCTGCTGTTTGTAATCTTGCCTCTATCGGTTCTACACCGGCAATATCCGGTGCAATAGTAATGGCCACCATGCTCTCTTCGGCGGTAAGCTGATAACGTAAATCAATCGTATCAAATTCGATAGGTTCCTGTTGACTGATCGTTTCAGACTCAAGTTTTAAAATAGCCTCGTTCAGCGATAGATTTCCTGTACCGGTAATCTCTCCCTCATTTTCCATTGCCAGTTGCAATCGGCCGGAAATAAAACCGGATAATTTGGCATATTCCTCAATCCAGGGTTTCAGGATTTCCATGGAGAGTTGATTGATTTCCACGAGTGCTTGCGCGCCGGGCAAGGCATTTTCACCTTGAATACAAATTTGTGCCTGTTCAGCCGATAGCCAGCAATGCTTCGACATAATCTGTTTATCAGCCGACAATTGAATATCACCGGCCTCACCTAATTGCCAGTTGCCAGCCATGTCATTATCAATTGTCATTGACTGTAACCGGCCAGCCCATTGATTGTCTTTATTCAGGCTGCCTTGTAACAAACCTGATAACGAAATTATTGCAGACTGGATCTCCAGACCCAGCTGATGTTGATCACGTTTACCCGTCAGACTCAGATCAACTGAATCAACAGTCTGCTCTGCCACTTTAATGCCGGTTGACTGTACGTTGAGTTTACTTTGCTGATTATCTGTAAGGTCTATTTGGGCATCAGCGTTAATGGTGCCGATACGCATTTCGTCAGCCCAACTAATTGAAGAACCATCGAGATCGGCATTTAATTTTAATTTAGCCAACTCACCAAATAATCGCCCCTGCCCATTTAAGCTGCCAGATAAATCAGGGTGAAAATCCTGCAAATTCGACGAGTTGAGTTTCCAGGTTAAATCCAGTTGTTTCTCAACTTTGCCATTTAAAGATAATTGCGAGTCACCTAAATTCAGCTGTAGATTTTCAATAGCAATATCAGTGTTGACGGTTTTCAGGTGACTGTTCAGGGAAAAGTTACGTTCCCGTAAAACTCCATTTAAATGTAAATTCTGCAGACTTGCTTCGAAATCGCCCTGCCCCTTATCCTGAAAACTCAGTTGCGCCTGACCACTTATTCGGCCGGGCCATTCATTTGCAAATACGGCCGGATCAACTTGTCTGAGTGTCAGTTTGCCATCAACCATCAGATTCTCTTTCCAATTGATACGACCACTAAAGCCGGCACCACCATCTGCAATTCTGGTATCTGCACGAATATCCGTTATGCCGGCTTCGGGACTGGTTGCCTGGAGTTTCAGAATGAGTGGAATTTCATCAATAATAAAATCCGAATCAAGTGTGATTTCAAACAGATGTTTCTCACCTTTCAGATTGAATAATCCCGTATAACTTTCTACTGACACGCCAGTTAAACTGGCGAGAAGCTGCAGGTTTTGCCATTCACCACTTAATTGGTAATTTAATTGAGGATCCCAGCTTACATCACCACTAACGTCGAGTTCGGCTAACGCAGACTTGATTTCGAGGGAGTTGATACTCGCCTGTTGCAGATCTCCACGCACATAAGAGTTAATCGCCCAGTTCTGCTCCAGTGCCGCAATAGAGCTACTGAGAATCAAACGATAATCCTGCAGATTTCCGTTTAGCGAAAGTTCACCTGAAGTTTCAGCAACTAAAAGCTCTGCATCCTGTTGCCATGGCCATTGAAGTTGTGACCAGCTTGCATCAATTGAAAACCCACTCGCCATGGGATCTTCCGCAACCTGAATATTGCCATGGATCTCGGCAAAACCGTTTTGACTGATCGCCGTCATCAAATCAACACGCCAGTTTTTTAAGTCAGTAGAGTTCAGACTCAAACTGGCAGAAACTGGTGGATGTACTTCTTCAAATTCCTGTAACTGAAAGTCCAGTTCCATTCGGGCAGTTTCCCGAGTGCCTTTAGCTTCCAGATTAATAGCCGTCACATCACCCATTTCAGTATTAAGAATTCGGGTTAATGACAGGGATTCACTTTCCAGGCCAAGGCGCCAATCCAGGTCATCAAGAATATTACGCACCATCAGGGTTTGTTCTGAGGCAAACGGTTCACCCAGCTGCTGTCGTAACGTCATTTGTTTGATATCCCCGGTAATCGTGCCGGTAGCTGAAATCAATCCCCATTCGGAATCATTCAGCCTCAACCCGTAATTCAGGTTAGTAGCAAAGGGTTCGTTAAGATGAACGTTCCCGATCAAGGTAAAGGCCAGCACATTACGATTTAATCTTAATGAGGAAATAATTAACCGGTCGTAATTCAATCTTATCGAGGTATCGAAACGATCAAACAAAGGCGTCACAATACCCTGATTATCAATAACTTCTGCATTTGTAACACGCAGCGATCTGAGGTGAACTGCCAGCGGAAAACTGAACTGAGGAATAGTGAACAATTCATCTTCTTCAGGCTGAGTAATCGTTTCAGCGTGTTTGATTGCCAGCCTGTCAATATGAATCTGATTGATAATAAATCGGCTTGAAAGCAACGACCATAGCTGCCAGCGCGCATCAATGGTATTTATGTGTATCGCATCGCCATCTTCAGGTTCATAGGTAATGCCCTTCAGATAAACGCCGTCGTAAAGTCTGCCGCTAGCTTCGTTTATAGTGAGTTCGGGAAGTGTTTTCTGAGTGAAACTCAATGCTGTGTTAAAACCTGACTTGGTCATTAGTAACCAATATAAGCCGGCCGGAATGATCAGCAGCAATACAATTGCGATTATCCATAATGCGCGTTTCATCACAAATCAGGCCCTATCATGATATGCAAACCAAAGGGTTTGTCTTCATCTGAAATACCACTGGCCACATCAATACGAATCAGGCCAACAGGAGATCGCCAGCGAATACCCACCCCTACACTATACTCTATTGGATCTGACCAACTATTGAAGGCGTTACCAAAATCGGTAAATATCGCAGCGCCCCAGTTTTTGACAAACATATGTTCATATTCAACGCTTCCAACAGCCAGATACCGGCCACCGATGACTTCATCCAAATCATTTTCTGGTCCCAGTGATTGATAGTCAAAACCACGGATACTATTGTCCCCACCGGCAAAGAAACGCAATGAGCTGGGTAATTTTGAAAAGTCACTGACTTCTGTGGCCCCCACAGTCGCTCTGGTAATAATCCGGCTGGAGTCACCAATCCCCTGAATGTATTTTCCACGCAGGACTAGCTGACTAAAGCTGATATCGGAAAGAATACCTTCTGCCGCTCCGCTCAGCTCCATACTTAAACGACCTCCCTGCCGGGTATAGATAGTGTCATCTGCCCAGGTACGGGCATAAGCAATTCCGGGAATCAATAAGGTTGTTGACGCGGAGTCATCTGAAACATCAAAGCTTTCATTGAGAAACTTGATGCTACCGGTTTCTTCCCAGCCCCAGCGCATACGGTTGTAATAGCTGCCTACCGCTACCGAACGACTTTCACTGGTATCTGTATCTTCCTGTTTATATTCTGAATTAAAACCAACCGTATTAATATTTTCACTCCAGAACGGCATCTGGTAATCGGCACCGATTCGATTGGCAATTTGTGATAAACGGCTTTCAACAGACAGTCTGTGTCCCCGATCATTTACATAGCGATTTTGCCAACCCAGACTCATCCTGGCCCCGGTATCCGTACCATAGCCCACACCGGCGCTGTAGCGATGTTTCAGATTTTCATTTAATGAAACATCAACCGGAACCTCATTATTTGCTCGTGCAGAAGTCATTGCCTGAGTGGATACAGAGGCAAAATAGCCACTATTTTGCAGATTATTTCTCAGGGTGAGCAATTTACCTGAATCAAACGGTTCACCCGCTTTGATGGGTGACATTGCATCAAGTAATCTGTCATTCACAACCGTATCAGGGAAGGTGATCTCACCAAATCGATAACGCTGCCCGGCATCATAGACCAGACAGATGTCTGCAGCACTTGCTTCGACATCAACACTGACTCTGCTACAACTGAATGCGCCATCAAAATAACCACGCTCAGCAGCAACTCGGAGCAATGACTTTTTTGCGTTTTCATAACGTTCATGATCAAACTGGTCACCTACGTTCAGCGGTAAACTGCTGAGCAGCTTAGTAAATACCGGATCAGTTTTAGCATCACCCTCTACCGCCAGATTGATTTTACGAATGATGACCGGTTGACCTAACTCAATTTGATATTGAGCTTGCCAGTTATTTTCATCCGTTTCTGTTAACTCGGCAGTAATTTCGGGAGAATAATAACCATACACCGTGAGCATATGCTTCAATTCATCGATGGCTTGATTGTGTAACCGGTTTACACTTCGAGAATCCAGACGTGGACTTTGCTTCTGCCGATTGATGCTCAAACCATTCAACAGGGTTTCGACCAAATTTTTATCTACGCCCTTTATCTCGATATTGATATTTTTTTCCGCGTCGGCCCAAACCATATTGGCAGCCAATAGACACAGAGTAAATATCAGGATGACCCTGTTGTATAGAGAGTGTTGGCATAACGGCATACAAGTTTTGTCATTACTAAAAAGTGAGATTCGTTAGAACTGAAATCAGTACCAACGAACTTAGATTATGACAGCTTCAGGCCTTCAGCGTTCTTAACTTAAGCTAATTAATTAGTTTGATCCGGGAGGTTTTCTTTACGAAAAGCGCTTGGCGAACAGCCAAAAAAATGACTGAAACGACGACTGAAATGACTTAAGTCGTTGAAACCATAACCATAACAGGCTTCAGTAATACTCTGACCACGACGGATAGCATCGGCAGCTGATTTCAGTCTGAGTTGTTGATGAAATTCTCCCGGTGTACAACCCAGTTGTTTTTTGAATTCAACATATAAACGACTGCGGCTCATACAGGCTTGCCGGCACAACTGTTCTATATCCAATGGTTCACTAAGGTTTTGTTCCAGTGTATGGATGACGGCCGTCATACTGCTGGCGTCTGGCGCCCGCTGGCAATAACTCAACAAAACTTCTCGCCCCTGTTCACGAAGCAACCTTATCACCAGCTCCGATACACCTAAATCGACCATCAGCTCTTTATCGGGATCATTGCGAATATAAAATGAAACCATTTTTTCCAGTAACTGCTGGGTATCGCGAGTGTGATGCTTGTGAATGATACGAGGCTGATATTCCCAAGTATGCTCCGGCGCATCAATTTTTACCAAGTCCTGCATACGATTAGAGATGGCCTGAATACGCTCTCTGGAAATCTCTATGGTCAGACAAGTTGTTGGCTGCTGCTCATTTGCATCCGGAAAATCTATTTCAACATGTTCACCGGGTGGCATAACGTAGGATTCGTGCGGCACAAACAATTCGCCCGACGCGTTGTAATGGTCATGCATTACCTTGCGACCGCTGACCATTCCGCAATATAACAAGTGGTCTGCATTAAGTGCTACACCCGTTGAGCTGCGGTAGGTATCGTAAATACTCAACTCTGTTTCCGGACCATTAAAGGTCACTTTGTTTTCAATCAGCAACTGGCGATTTTCTCGCCGACCGCTCGTAGGCAATGTATTCAGGTTCATAATGCAGACCTTAATAAGTGATGATTGATTTTGTGTCTCAACTCTATGCGAAGTCAAGTCAATAGAAAATATTACTTAAGTGAGAGTATCCGCGCATTTGATATGAATTTTTCATTTTTTCAAAATAGCAATCTTGTCGAACCATGTGTTAACTTTTTTGTCACTTCTGGACTATCAGTCAAATAATTGGGATTATCAGTCAAGTAAGATTTCTGCTTTAGGATTTATGCTTGGTCTTTAACCATAACAATATATAAGAGAGAGATTTATGATTTACGCAAAACCAGGTACACCCGAGTCGGTGATCTCATTCAAATCACGTTATGAAAACTTTATTGGTGGCGAGTGGGTCGCCCCTGTTAAAGGCGAATACTTTAACAACATTACTCCAGTGACCGGCGAAGTCATTTGTGAAATTCCGCGTTCAGGGGAAGCTGATATTGAATTAGCGCTGGATGCAGCTCATAAAGCCCGTGAAGCCTGGGGTAAAACCTCCGTTCAGGAACGCAGTAATATCCTGCTGAAAATTGCTGATCGTATCGAAGCCAATCTGGAAAAACTGGCTGTTGCAGAAACCTGGGATAACGGTAAAGCGGTTCGCGAAACACTGAATGCCGATATTCCTCTGGCCGCGGATCATTTCCGCTATTTTGCCGGTTGCCTGCGTGCTCAGGAAGGCACGATGGGTGAAATTGACGAAAATACTGTCGCTTATCACTTCCATGAGCCACTCGGGGTTGTCGGTCAGATTATTCCCTGGAACTTCCCGTTATTAATGGCGGCATGGAAACTTGCTCCGGCATTGGCTGCTGGTAACTGTGTTGTTATGAAACCGGCTGAACAAACACCAGTATCTATCCTGATTCTGGCCGAATTAATTGCTGATTTACTGCCTGCTGGCACATTAAACATTGTTAACGGTTTTGGTCGCGAAGCTGGCCAGGCATTAGGCACAAGCAAACGCATCGCCAAAATCGCGTTTACCGGTTCAACACCAGTCGGCTCATTAATTATGAAATACGCGGCTGAAAACATTATTCCTTCAACCGTAGAGTTAGGCGGTAAATCGCCAAACATCTTCTTCGAAGACATCATGCAACAGGAACAGGATTACATTAATAAATGTGCCGAAGGCATGGTCTTGGCGTTCTTTAACCAAGGTGAAGTTTGTACCTGCCCTTCCCGTGCCGTGATTCAGGAAAGCATCTACGACGAGTTCATCGCTGTGGTGATGGAACGCGCCAAAATGATTAAACGCGGTAACCCGCTGGACACTGAGACACAAGTCGGTGCCCAGGCTTCACAGGAGCAGTTCGACAAAATCCTCAGCTATGTTGAGATTGGTAAACAAGAAGGTGCTCAATTACTGATGGGCGGTGGTATCGAGCAATTAGGACCTGAATTCAATAACGGTTTCTACATCGAACCCACCTTGATGAAAGGCAATAACAAAATGCGTATCTTCCAGGAAGAAATTTTTGGACCTGTGGTTTCGGTAACCACCTTCAAAGATGAAGCTGAAGCACTGGAAATTGCCAATGACACCGAATTTGGTCTGGGTGCCGGTTTATGGACGCGCGATATGAACCTGGCCTATCGTATGGGACGTGCTATTCAGGCAGGCCGTGTATGGACCAACTGCTACCATCATTATCCAGCGCATGCTGCCTTTGGCGGTTACAAAAAATCCGGTGTCGGTCGTGAAACACACAAGATTGCTCTGGAACATTACCAGCAAACTAAAAACCTGTTGGTCAGCTACAGCACAAGCCCGCTCGGCTTCTTCTAAAACGTACTGCCATTAAATCAGACTCTCCCCTAAGCATGCCTTTCGGGAGAGTTTTTTATTGGCTGTTGACTACATTTAACGCTGGTAGCGGACTATACTCAGAAAGAGAGAATAATAAGGTAAGGTATTTATGGCTCAGAATAATATTGAATCAACCCTTCACGAGAATCGGCACTTTCCGCCTTGCGAGAGTTTTTATAAAACATCTGCGCTAACCCCAAAAAAACTTGATGCGCTGTACACCAAAGCGGACGAGGACCATCTAGCTTTCTGGGGCGATTTAGCCAGACAGGAACTCGATTGGATAAAACCCTTTACCCAAACGCTGGATGACAGTAATGCACCGTTTTATAAATGGTTTGCTGACGGTCAGTTGAATGTTTCCTATAACTGCCTCGACAGGCAATTAACAAACAATGCGGAAAAAACGGCCATTATTTTTGAAGGCGAACCGGGTGACGTCCAACATATTACGTATCGTGTTTTGCACGAAAAAGTATGTGTGTTTGCCAATGCGTTAAAAAATCAGGGCATCCAAAAAGGCGATCGGGTCATTATCTACATGCCGATGATTACTGAAGCCGTAGTAGCTATGCAGGCCTGTGCCCGAATCGGCGCCATTCATTCCGTCGTATTTGGAGGCTTCTCGGCTGAAGCCCTGAAAGATCGTATTGAAGACACCCAAGCCAAACTGGTGATTACCGCGGATGGTGGTCATCGTGGTGGCAAGATCATCCCGCTGAAAAACACCGCTGATCAGGCATTAGCTAAAGGCTGCGAAAGTGTTGAAACAGTCATTGTCTTCAAACGCTGTGGCAACGACATCACGCTGCAGAATGGTCGGGATATCTGGTGGCATGATGCGGAACAGGATCAGTCAGCAGAATGCCACCCTGAACCGATGAATGCCTGCGACCCGCTTTTTTTACTTTACACATCAGGTTCGACCGGCAAACCGAAAGGTATTCAACACTCTTCAGCGGGTTACCTGCTGAATGCCATTACCACCATGCGCTGGGTGTTTGATATTCAGGCTAAAGATGTCTTCTGGTGTACTGCAGATGTTGGCTGGATTACCGGCCATACCTATGTTGCCTACGGCCCGCTGGCCGTCGGCGCCACCATGATTATTTATGAAGGTGTTCCTACTGTTCCGGATGCCGGACGTTTCTGGGATGTCTGTGCCCGCCATCATGTCACTGTTTTCTATACCGCACCGACAGCCATTCGGGCATTAATGAAAGCCGGTGATGATATTCCTCAACGCTATGATCTGTCTCACTTACGCTTGCTTGGCACGGTAGGTGAACCGATTAATCCGGAAGCCTGGATGTGGTATCACCGGGTGATTGGGCAAGAGCGCTGTCCTATAGTCGATACCTGGTGGCAAACTGAAACTGGGGCTCACATGATTGCACCGGTTCCTGCTGTAACGGTGACTAAACCCGGTTCCTGCACCCGTGCCCTTCCCGGTATAGATGCTGCCGTAGTCAATGAGCAAGGTGAAGCACTTGGCGCCAATCAAGGCGGTTTTCTGGTGATTCGTAAACCATGGCCATCGATGATCCAGACTATCTGGGGTGATGATCAACGTTATAAAGACACCTATTGGCCTTATTTCGATGGCAAATATTATCTGGCCGGAGACAGTGCGCGTCAGGACGAGGAAGGTTACTTCTGGATCATGGGCCGTATTGACGATGTGCTCAACGTCTCCGGTCATCGCTTGGGCACCATGGAAATTGAATCGGCATTAGTCGCCCATGAAGCGGTTGCTGAAGCAGCTGTGGTAGGTAAACCCCATGATGTGAAAGGCGAATCAGTGTTTGCCTATGTTGTATTAAAAGGTGAGCGTCCGGCGGGCGGCGTTGATGAAGATATGACCAATGAATTACGCGCCTGGGTAGCAGAGCAAATCGGACCTATCGCCAAACCCGATGAAATCCGTTATTCCGATAATCTGCCTAAAACCCGCAGCGGCAAAATCATGCGTCGTTTGCTGCGCACCATTGCCAAAGGTGAGGAGATCACGCAAGACACCTCCACCCTGGAAAACGAAGGCATTTTATTGCAACTGCAAGGTAAGGCTTAATGGCGAAAGCCGAACCCGAAAGTCAGAAAAATCAACGATTGGATAAGTGGCTCTGGGCTGCGCGGTTTTACAAAACCCGCAGCCTGGCCGTTGAAGCCATTAATGGTGGTAAAGTTCATGCAAACGGTCAGCGTGCCAAACCCAGCAGAACAATCCATCCTGGTGATCAATTAACCATTTCACAACCGCCTTATGAATATGTCATTGATGTTTTAGGCCTACAAAAACAACGTCGACCGGCCAGCGAAGCCCAGTTGCTCTATCAGGAAACCGCAGAGAGTCGTGAAAAACGCGAATTGTTGCGTGAGCAGATTAAAAATGAACCTTTAGGTTTTCGTGACCAAAAAGGCCGGCCCAGCAAACGTGATCGCCGGCATATCATTAAATTTACCCGAGGCGACTGATGAGCATAGACAAATCTTCCCTGCTCGCCAGTGCAGATAAAGAACTGCCGGCACTGCAGTATGCTGTTGAACTGCAAAAAACCGCTGCGCAGATTGGTTTTGACTGGCCACATATTGATGGCGTGATTGCCAAAATTCATGAAGAACTCGATGAAGTAGCAGCCGAACTGGATGACAGAGATCAGACTAAATTACAGGAAGAAATTGGCGATTTGTTATTTGCTATTACCAATCTCGCCAGACACCTGAATATCGATCCGCAACAAGCCATCCAGCAATGTAATCAGAAATTCCTCCGCCGCTTTCGATACATTGAAACGCAGATTTTCAAACAGCAGAAAACATTAAAAACCGCCTCATTAGATGAGCTGGATGCATTGTGGGATGAAGCGAAATCTATCGAGAAAAAGAATTAGGTTATGTAGGTAATTATATGTTTTTAAACATCTAAAAATAACCTATATGTCAACATAGATGATTCGGTGAAACCATGCTGTTCATAAAACCGATGCGCGGGATCATTGTCATGATCCGTGAGCAAGGTGATACGTTTACAGCCCTTTTCTCTGGCAAATTCAATCGCATGTTTCAATAATGCCGACCCGACTCCCTGTCCGCGGTTTTGTGGTGCGATAACCATATCCTCCAGAATCGCTACGCGACTGCCCAAAGCAGTTGAAACGGTATAGAGCAAATTCACCATACCGATAATCTGGCCCTCTGCTTTTGCGACCAGAATATCGCCGATACCATCGCCATCAATAATCGCCCCCAGACCCAGAGCCTGTAATTCGTGATCCGGTTTAAATTCGGCTTCCTGACTGAACAAGCTATCGAGTAACAAACACAACTGCGGTACATCCGTGCTAACAGCTGTCTGAATTTTCATGCTTTACCCTGCGGGAGTTAATAAATTTTCGGTTTGGAACTGCTCCTTGCCGGTATACACCAGAAAGTGTTTCCCTTTCGCTCGGGCAACCATTCCAATCCCAATATCCAAAGCGATACTAAGCCCCATTTCGGTCACGCCACTGCGCGACAACAATAAGGGCACCTGCATCTGCGCCACTTTTATCACCATCTCGGAAGTCAGCCGACCCGTGGTATAAAACACTTTTCCGTCGCCATGGATATTGTTCAGCCACATCCAGCCGGAAATCGCATCAACGGCATTATGTCGTCCGACATCTTCCACAAAAAATAACACTTCATTTTGCTGGCACAGCGCACAGCCATGTACGGCCCCTGCCTGTTTATACATTTCGTTGTATTCGTTTAACGCATGCAACACGTCATAGATAGACTGAGCACTGAATTCCGGACATTGCAGTTTCAGTTCTGAAAGCGAATCCATCACATGCCCAAACATGGTGCCCTGCCCACAGCCACTGGTGGCAATTCGTCTGGACATCAGCGAATCAAGATTGTTTTTCTGCTGAAAGGTGGTCACAGCGACGGCATCGACATCCCAATCCACCTGGATGGATTTAATATGCGTTATTTCGTCGACAAGTCCCTGATTACGCAGATAACCCAGCGTCAATAACTCCGGCTGTCCACCCAGCGTCATCAACGTAACAATCTCACGATTATCCAGATAAATGGTCAGTGGTCTTTCACCAGTTAATGAGACTTCGCGGGATGCGCCTGACTCATCTAAAACAGTGGTGGTATGCAGGCGATTAATGCCCTGATTGGTCATTTCCGGCTGATAACTAGCCACCGGTGACACTCATATGGCGAAAGATAATCGGTTGTTCTTTGATGTTAAAGTCATGGCCTTTCGGTTTGATATCCATTGACTTGATAATGGCCTGTTTGAGTTGTTCGATATCGCCCGGATGACGTCGGATAATATCGCGCAAATCCATCGAGTGCTCCTGCCCCAGACATAACAGCAGACGGCCCTCTGTCGTCACTCTGACCCGATTACAGCTTTCACAGAAATTATGGCTATGCGGGGAAATAAAACCGATTTTGCTATTGGTACCAGCAACCTTGTAATAACGCGATGGGCCACCGGTATTGGCGATACTGCTTTGCAAATCAAAATGCTTTTGTAATGTGGCAAGCACTTCATCACTACTGCAGTAGCTTTCATTACGACTATGCGTTACCTGGCCTAACGGCATCTCTTCGATATAGGAAATATCGAGATCATTATCGATAGCAAACTGTGCCAGATCGATAATTTCATCCTCGTTACGACCTTTCATAATGACCGCGTTCAGTTTGATGCGTTTAAAGCCGGCTTGTTTAGCCGCTTCAATCCCATCCAATACCTGAGTTAATTCCCCAGTACGGGTGAGTTCACGAAAGCGCTCGGCATTTAACGAGTCCAGACTGATATTAATACGATCCATACCGGCTGCAGCCAGCTTTTCAGCGTACTTCGGTAACTGGGAGCCGTTGGTGGTTAAGTTCAGCTCTTTAAGCGATGTGGTGTGTTTCAGCGCGCCAATCTGTTCGATTAACCAATCTACGTTGCGACGCACTAATGGTTCGCCACCAGTAATACGCACTTTTTCAACGCCTAACTCACAAAACGCTTTTACCAGAAAAGCGATCTCTTCCAACGTCAGTAGCCGTTCACGCGGCATGAAGGTCATTTCTTCATCCATGCAATACACACAACGAAAATCACAACGATCGGTGATCGAAATGCGTACATACGACACACGCCGTCCGAAATTATCGATTAATTGTGTTTTTTTATCCGTCATGATGTTTATTATGCGCTAGTTACGCTCTTTATCAGAAATATCGCAGGCCTTTGCGGTAGAAAAGCCAAACAAAGCATACCCACCGCAGCGACCACTTAAACCATTAATCAGCAGCCCCAATCCGAGCAAGGCCCACCAACTTTGGTAATACAATGCAATCGCTATTATAAACAGACCGATTATGATGCGTAACGTTCTGTCTGTTTTGCCAAGATTCTTTTTCATTACATTGCTCCAGATACAAACAAGCCCCTTTGCAGGGGCTTGAAAGAATAACGCAATTGACTGGCTAATTAATCACTGCTTGAGAAAGCGCCAATCAGATGTAACAGGCTGGTGAACAAGTTGTAGATACTGACATACAGGGTAATGGTTGCCATGATGTAGTTCGTTTCACCGCCGTGAATGATGTTGCTGGTTTCATACAGAATCAGACCAGACATCAACAGTACAAACATGGCAGAAACTGCTAATGACAAGCCAGGCATGCTGAAGAAGATTGCCGCCAGCCCCGCCAGGAAAGCAACCAGAATACCAACAAACAGGAAGCCGCCCATAAAGCTGAAATCTTTCTCAGATTTAATCGCATAAGCAGACAATCCTAAAAACACAATGCCGGTCGCACCCAGAGCTTGCATAACGATTTGCGGGCCATTCGGTAATCCTAAATAAGCATTAACAATTGGTCCCAGTGTCAGGCCCATAAACCCTGTTAACGCGAATACAGAAGCGATACCCCAGACACTGTTGCGCAATTTAGCTGTCAGGAACAACAGACCGAAGTATCCGATCAAAGTGATGATAATGCCGGGATGCGGCAGGTTTAAAACCATTGAAACACCAGCTGTAACGGCACTAAAGCCGAGCGTCATTGCCAGTAGTACATAGGTGTTACGCAATAACTTGTTGGTTTGCAGCGCAGACTCGCGCGAGCGTACAACTGTTGATTGTGTATCGTAGTTCATCAGTTTATTTCTCCATTACTCAGTAAAGTATTGATGATTGGTGGTTCATCCAATGGACATCATCCTACCGGATAAGTTCTAAATGGCAATAGCTATATAAATTTTGCATTCACTGTTGTCAGATCAGGTCATTCCTAGTAATATGCCGCGTCTTGGAGGGATGGCAGAGCGGTTGAATGCACCGGTCTTGAAAACCGGCGTGGGTTTATAGCCTACCCAGGGTTCGAATCCCTGTCCCTCCGCCAAACAAACTAACGGACTTCGGTCCGTTTTTTTTGTATCTGGGGTTTTGTAATTGGGATTTTAGCTGTTCTGTATTTAGAAATTATTTCAGTTTATATTGTCGTACATAAATGCAGTATTTGCTTTTAATTCTACTGCGGCACAGCACGCGTATCCCGGTAACCCTTTTCCGTCATACAAGCATGCCATTCTTGATTTAGACGCATCTCCGTCTGCCGCTCTGTTTCTTCAGGTCGTTGCGCGGCTTTAATTGCGTTAGAACCGAATGTAGTGCAGGAGGAAAACAAAAAAAATGATTAGAGTAAAGCAAGAAAATCTAATAAATATTTTTGATATCTTTTTTCCATTATGAATCATTCATTTTCTCTTCAGCATTGTAAATAAACACTGAGTTTATACTTAAGACGTAAAATCAATTTAGTTATTCTCCATTGATATAAGTTAATAACTCAAAGGATTAATAGAATTTATAATTTTTGAGAATGTCGTTCTTATCAAAAACAAATAAAGCTTTCTTTGATCCATTGCTACAAAATAACCCTTCGTCTTCTTCATCTATGATTTCAATGCAAGACATTCTATTGGTGAAGTTTTTCACTTGGCATTTAAGTGTTACGCCGTTCTCGGGTTTTAAATGACCATTTATTAAGTTTTCTTTTGGTGGGTACGGGCAATCATGATCAATCTTGCTATTGAAGTTGGAGTTTGAGCATCCTTGGGCTAGTAACACGCTAAGACTGAGTAACATTGAAATTAGTAATGACTGCTTTTTCATAAGTGATTTCCTTTTCTTTTTGATTGAAATATTTTTGTCTGGGCAAAGCTGATCATCCATTTCATTCTTACTCTTACCCCAGCCCATACAGGGTGTACTTTTACTCGCCTGGCTGCGCGATTTTTACATTATTATTTGAATCAATCTCCACCCAGAATTAATGGAATCTAAAACCAATAATTCAGCCATAATGTTCTGGTTTTAAAGGGAGTTATGATTTAATTTTTACGGGTATTGACATCGCTCATTGCACTACTCTAAATAAACGTACCGTTATCTCGCATACATTCGCCCATTCTTTAGTGAGTCCTCCCATTCGTTCTGCCTCACGATGCCTTTCCTTATTTCATTGGCCACTTGATATAAAACAGCTTTGTGGTATTGGATCAGGGCTATAAAGTGCAATCTTTCCAGGATTGTTTTGCCTTAATTCACTGCTTTTTATGGCAATAACATCTGCTTCTGACAGCCGTCCTGTTTGATGAAGGGACTTTTCATATTCATCAAGATGATTTGCAAGTTCAATCGGATCTGAGTGATCAGCCTTCATTTGATAAAGTAACGGTAAAGACCTTTCAAAAAGAACATTGGCTTCTAAGTAACGCTGTTGAGCTTTATATAATCTGGCAAGTTCTGATATATTTTGTGTAATCTTTGCTTCATCATTATCAGCCACCTTTTCACGAACAATAATGGATTGTTTCAACCATTTTTCAGCTTCATCCAATCTACAAAGCTTAATATTTGTTCTTCCCAGACCATACATTGCAATAGCAATATATTGCTGGTCTTTATTTTTATTTGCCACCTCCAGCGTTTTTTCATAACCTCGAAGTGCTTCCTGATAACGTCCGGAAAGGTATGCTTTATTACCCTCATAATTTAGCTGTTGTTGAGGGGAAACAGTCGCACAGCTCATGCTTGAGAGAATTAATAACAAAACTAGATATATTTTTAGTAAATGCATTTTTTATCCTTAAATTTATTGCAAATAGATGCTCAATTGAGAATTTATTAATAGTTCTCATCTAGTTTTTGAAGAGGTGTTTCGCAACAGAGCACTCATCTCGTGGTTACTCTGATTTTGCATATCCCGTTGCAGTTGGGTTGCCCTATCGGGATATTCTTCGGTGTGGTCTTTTGAGCGCCATGAAGAAGATACTTCTGGCAGCAATTCCTTATCGACGTAGACCAAATTAATGTCTTGATGGGGATTCACATTGCCTAATATTTCCTGCTGTTTTTTATTAGCCACCAAAACGATAGTAATTGCAGCAACTGGCTTGTCTTTGGTTTTTATCAACGCACTTTTTACTGTTGCAACATTGAGTGCCTGACTTTTACCTAAAATACCCACTGAAAGCTCTGTACCTGAGGAAAGTAATTGAACAAGCTGGTCTATCGCCACCGTTGACTGGCCCATTTCGAACGTTGCCAGCATGAGTTTTTCTGAAATCAAGTTGCTTGGGCTGGGTACTTCAAGAAAATACAGATCGGTTGAATCAGTAATTTCCATGATTGATATCATCTGATCTGCATAAGGGGTTGGACGTTTTTGGGCAGATGATTTAGTAGATGTGTAACAGCCAGTAACAAGGCTAAAAAGCAGGGTGGAAAAAGTCAGTCTTAGAATGGTTTTTTTCATGATTTATCCTTAAATCAAAATAAGTTAATAAGTTTGTTAGTTACTTTCTTAGGGGGAGCTCCTCTTATATATCTAGATTAAGATGTCAGTCTTGTAAACATTCAGGTGGAGGATTATTTGTTTTCTCACGACTACAAAGCTGAGGAGCAAGTGCATGTGTTAGACAGTAGTTATAATCACTTTTTACTTTGCAATACCATCCGTTTAAACGGTTTTCAAGACTGTGAGCAGGTATCACTGTATTTGCTTGACAGGCGGGTAATTGTTTGTATTTTTCTAAAGAACATATCTTTTTAGTATTATAAAATCCGTTATATGAATATCCTGCTTGTTCCATACACTTTCCCTCTAACACTAATTTATTTATATATGCATCTTCATCATAACGACTGATTTTGAAAGCTTTTTCGTATACATCGAAGTTTGTGTCTGGAGCTGGCTTACCGCACTCTAATAAAGATTTTTTAATTTCAAGATTAGATGCTCCAGTCTTTGACCATTCTTGGTAAGTGGCTGGACTTGGCTTGTAAACTACATCCTGCATATAGGTCGAACAACCAAACATAAGTACTGAGAGGGTCATTGTTAGGAAGATTTTCATAACAATCCTTAATTTAGTGTGCAGAATTAATATCATGAGTGATTGGTACTCCATATCTGGGGTAACAATCAGTACTTGCGGCTCCTGTTCCATAACAGCCATGAACATTAGGAGCAGCACCAAATAGTTTAATCCATTCTTTTATTAAGCCACTTCCTTCTGCTACTTCACCATAAGTGGCTGGGTTACCGCCAATCAATCTTCCTACAAAATCCGCCATATGATTTTGTAACTCAACTGATGTCTGGTTGCCTCCGCTTAAAGTATCTAAGGAGTTAGCTGCCTCTTGAGCAGAATATGCTGGTCCCACAAACTTTATGTTTGTATTACTAAGGGGCTCAACTAAGCCCATGGTTTGAAGTGTTTCCATAGCATTACCAATCGTCATCGATCCACGACTATGACCAATCAAATTAAGTCCGTCCTGTCCATATATTTGGGACAGATTTATAATTTCTTGTGTAGCATTAGTGTTCCCCAATGCAGCACTCTCTAAACCTTTCTGATACCCCGCTACAAGTAGTTCTGAAAGAAAATTATTTGCGTCTGGAAAATGGACCACATAAACCTTCTCACCAATTGGTGCCTCAGCCATTTGAACGGAATAAGCCCCAGCTGCCGATTCATCATTGAAAAGACCATTAGTGAATACATTAAGCTTTTTGTTTTCTCCATTTACTTTTAATCTGAATTTTTCAGGCTCATCTATTTCGTGCATTATGGGTTTGCCTTCACTGTCTCTAACAACATTTCCTTCATCATCCCTTTCAACTTCAAATACTTTGGCTTTGGCCAAAAACATTTTTTTAAATGCTTCATCAGTAAATGTTGAAATCGTTGCAGAAAGTAGCAGTTTATCCGCTTGTTCCTGCTGTGCTTTTTCTTGTAAAGCCTCCATATCGGGTCTTTCCAGAACACGATTTGTATCAGATGTATCTCGATTCAATGAACCGATGGTTTCTTCGGCATTTTTATCCGTTAATGCGATTTGAGCAGTTTCATCCGTGATCGTTATGCTTGCAGGGCTGATAGCGCTCAGTGTTGTGCTGCTATCCTTAATATCTGCGGCACCATGATTCTGTAAATTGCTTGCAAGGCCCTTAGCGGCAACGTATTTACTACTGAGCATGTCCTTGCTGAGAGTTATGCCTTGTGAGCTGGCATCTGCATCCATATGGTTCTGGATATCATTTACAGTCAAAGTACTGGTAGTGAGTTGGTTTTTGTCGGCAGTGGCAATGCTATCTATCACTGCGCCCTTAAGATCCGTGTTACCTGCTATGGTGATATCAAACCCATCTTCTCCTGCTTTGATACCGCTTTGCTCATAAACACTGGCGTAATTGCTGTTACTTTTTTGTTTGCTATTGCTAATGCTGCCGCCAGCAATACCAGCGCCGATGGGTATGCTGATGCTGATACCAGTGTTGCTTTGTTTAGCCTTGCTTGTCGCGGTATCCTGCACACTTTCAATGTTAAGATCTCCCGCGACGTCGGCAATCACTTGTTTCCCGCGGGCATTGGCACCTATTAAATTTGTGTCGTTGCCAGAATTCAGAGCAAGTGTTTCTCCAGCAGAAACCTGTGTATTGTTGTAAGTCAGACTGTCACTATTGGCTTTTCCTTTACCTCGGCTGGCTGCCAGATCGAGGCTTAAACCTGTTCCCTCACCCCCGACCCCAATAGAAATTCCGATACTGGCACTACTGGATTTGTTTTTACTTTGATTGGTTTCTTTATCGGCACTGGCGATCAAGTTGATGTTTCGTGAAGCATCGAGAGTGACGTTTTTATCTGCTGCAATATGACTCCCCACTACAGTCAAGTCATCCTCAGTTGCTGTGATACTGACATCACGACCGGCCTTCACTAGACTGCCTTGGTGATTAGTTAGGCTTGAGCTGCTGAAACTTTCACTGTTGCTGCTACCAACGCTAATACTTAATTTGATGCCTGCCGAAGAAGCTGCATACTGAATCTCGCCCGCATTAATGGCATCAATGGCTGCACCTCCTTGTTCCATAAGTGTTGCGCTATTGGCATAAGTTTGTAGTGCGTTCAACGCTTTGTTTCGACTGCCTTCGCTTTGTAAAGTGGACTGTGTGGTATCTACAACATTTTGTGCAAGGTTAAGTGCACTACTTTGAACCGCAAGCGTTAAGCCACTTTGTTTAAATTTAGTCTCTTGAGTGTTATCACGGGTGTTTTTCCCAGCAACGATACTGACCTGTTGAGCACTGATATCAATATTGCCTTGCGGGGCCAGCACATCACTGGCTTTTTGGGTATAGGTTTTACCACTGTTTATGATCACATCGCCTTCTAAACTACCCACGGTGCTGCCGGTTTGATTAGTACTGTTTGTCGTTTGCTTGGTGTTGAGTTGGCTGCTGCCCAGAGTAAGACTTCCACCGCTGGCGCTAAGGCCACTCTTTTTGGTTTTTCGCTCATGAAATTCGTAAGCTGTGTTGTTGGCAGCAGTGATATTCACATTATCTACTGCGCTTAATGTGGTGCCGTTATCACTGATAACATTGCTGCCACGAATGTTCAGTTCGTTACCGGCATCTAACATAACGGCTTCACCACTGAAGTTACTACTGATGCTGTTATCCGATTTGAAAACATCGCGGCGGGTTTTGGTTTTACTGCTGAAGGTGCTGCTTCGTTTTACCTTACGTGCCGTATCGAAGTTGCTAGTTTCACGGCCTTCAATGATGTTGATATCTTGCGTAGCGGTGACATTGATTGCGCCAGCTTCACTGGTGATGCTAGCGGCTGTTGCATTAAAGTCGTTGCCTGCATTTAATGCAATATCGCCAGTTGTTTCGATGATGCTGCCAATCTCTTGTGTGCCACCATGTTTGACATAGTTTTTAGCGTTACGAATGCTGCTGTTCTGTTCGGCAATCTGCACTGTGCCAAGGTTGATATTTTTTTCAGCAGTGATTTGCGTGATGCCACCTTCACCACGATTGACGATACTGGCAGCCATAAAGTTAACGTCATTACCTGCTGAGGCAATGAGAATCGCATCGGGGTTGCTGAGATACAGTCCGGCAACACGATCTATATTCGTCCGACTAAAACTGTTGGCGCCTTCTCTTTGTTTGCTGCTTTGTGTTGTACTTCGAAGGTTAATGTCATTATCGGCCTCCAACAGCATGGCATCTCCTGCTCTGACTTTACCGCCAATGTTGTTGATATCATCTTTGGCTTTTAATAACGTCGAATCAGCCACAATCTGACCGCCCAGATTATTGATATTGTCAGCATTCAATTCCACGATCTCGCGACCGGCAATCGTCCCCTCATTGGTCACATCCGCAGTGAGGTTCATGGTGACCGTGTTGCCTGCCATCAAACCGGTGGTCGGCTGCATATCCTCTGTCTGAGGTCTGATATAAACTTTAGGAACCAATGCCTGGGTGACTGAGCCATCAGGCAGCGTAACCGTTTGTTCAACCAGCCAGACAATATCGCTGGTGAGTTGTGCCATCTGCTCGGCTGAAAGTGCTACCCCCGGGATGAGCTGTAAGCCACTGACTTGTGTAAGGGCCGACGTCATCAAAGCCTGATATTGCGCTTCATCATTAGCGTGTCCATCAAGGAAACGACGTCCGGTTAATTGGGCAACTTGTTCACGCACCAACCGTTGCTCATAGAAGCCATCCCCCAAACGCTTTTGCGTAGTCGCGGGATCAAATGCCAGTTGCTGCAGCATGTAATCAGAACTTAACCAAGAGCGATAATTGGCAAAGCGTGGATTGGTTTCAATCAGATAATCTGCTGCGACATCAGGATTGGGTTGAAACAGGCTGCTTGCAACAACAGGAACAGTTGCTGAGTTAACACTGGTTTCGCTGCCCGCTGGAGTCGTATTACCATCCAGCTGTGTAGTAGAGAGGTTATACGTAACGACATGATTGGCGGGTTTATAGGGACCGATAACATCAATATCGTAATCATTGTCGTGGCCATCCCAATCATAATAGTAGGCGGTACCACTATAGCTTGTAACAATTCGCCCCTCTGAATTCAGGTTTTGTACGGAGGCGCCAGTAACATCAAGGTTGCCTCCGGCGATGATCTGACTGTCGCTATTGATAACAGAACCGCGGAAAGACATATCGCCACCCGAGAGAATCTGACCGGGATCAGATGAGACGATTTGTGTTTCGTAGAACCGTCTGGTTCCTAAAAAGCGTGTGTATTCGCGGAATGTGTATGGCCCTGCTGAACGCCATTCCACATTAACGTTACCGATATGGGCACCCGGATAATCAGAGCTTTCAAGTATAGCGCCAGTCCCTGCAGGATTAAATCGATCAAAGCTGCCGGAACCAGTCTGCACCAGTTGTGTGACCAGATTGGAATTTAAGTTTTGTAAATCGGTGATAGTAAAAGTTGCCTCACCCAATGCCTCAATAGTCGCGCCATCATTAATAAGTGAATCTGCAGTTCCAATGGATTGATTAGCACCATCGAGACTGCCGGCTATCGCCAAATCGCCTGCGCTGAATATCAAGCTATCATCACTATTTTCAATAGTCGTTGCGCCCATATCAAGCCGGTTACGAGCAGCGATTACAGCACCTGCATCATTGCCAAGGTTAGCAACCTGAATAGCGACTTGATCAGCAAAGATACTGCCGGCTTCACTATTGAGCAGATTATCTGCGTTGATGAGCGTATTTACGCCATCAATCAGGCCCTGGTTTGCAATCTTGTCCACGGCGGTAATATGAGTATCAAGGCCGACTATTTCCCCATTCAACATATTGTCAATGTTGTTGGCGCTAAGGTGTAGCGATTGACTTGCAAGTATGGTCGATTGATTAGTAATGTCACCACTGGTATGTAAGTTAAGATTAGCGCCTGCTTGCAGCTTACTGGTGTGAATATAATCAGAAGCCAGCTTGATGCTAATGTCACCATCTGCTCTAACACTGCCATCACTTTCCAGACCTGCAACATCCAACTGGATATTGCATTTAGCACTGATAACGCCGATATTTTGCAGCACCCCATCGGCAGTAATACTGACACTGCCAACGCTTGCTCCGATATCACCAGCATTCCTTACACCCAAACCAAATTCTGTTCCAACCATGTGAATTTTGCCCGCGTACATGCCTCCTAGTGCAGCAACGTCAATGGCAAAGGCTGGGGTAGCAGCTCCTGCATCAGGGGCAATAGGTCTTACGTTGGTCTGATTACCTTTTTTATCGATACTGATCTGGTTGGTACCGGTGGTAATATTAAGCGTATTCGCCCAAATACCAGCGTTTACATTGACTGCGCGTGCAATCACATCGGTGAAGTTAGTTTGTGAAGTATCGAGTCCATTCCCTAAAAAGTTAATCTTCCCGCCCCCGACGCGATAACCTAGCAGGTTGCCATTATTCAGGATGGGTTTCCCCGTCGTCAGCGTGGCGCGATTCGCATTGATAAAGCCACAACCACTGCAGCTGATACCTGCCGGATTGGCAATAACAACCTGAGCGCGACTACCGGCCACTTCAATATAGCCGTTCAGCAAACTCGGATTTTGACTGTTAACCTCATTCAATATTACTTTAGCTGTGCCCCCGGCAAGGTAGGGATTGCCTTGAACCCAGCCGCCAAGTTGGGTTTGGGTATTTTTATTGCTGTTATTGAGGATAGCGCCTTTCGACTTTACATCGAACTGGCGATAGGAGTTACGTGAGACACCCTCAGCGCTGGGGGACTGAATATTGACCAATGGCAAACCATTTGCTGTTTCATTAATAATCGGTTGCTGAGTGGCTGGAGCATTAGGATCGGCAATGATGTCTGCATAGGTTGGGCTGGTCATTATTACCAGACTACTCATGACAAGCATTGAGAAAATCAACGGACGCAGAGTCGCGAGGACCATAGGGCAAGGTTTTGTTGTTACGATTGAGTTACTTCCCGAAGAGTGACATCCGACGTTTTCTGCAACCACCATCATCAAACCGCGTGCTCTGTTAAACACCACCTTGAATTTATTTTTGTTCATCTTTTTAATCCCTTATCTCAGATGATTCAACGAAACATAAATCAAAAGGTCAGGTTCAAATTAAACCCTGTTGCCGTACTGGCTGTTTCAAACCCTCTGGGCTTTTTAAGTGCTTTTCCCATAAACACGTCATAACTAAATCCGCCAAAGCCCCCTCTTAACCCCATTACAATTCCTGCCAGCTGCCTGCCTAATAAAAGATCACTGGATTGACCGCCGACTTCGCCATAATCTAGCCCCCAATAAACGGCCTGCCCCGTGTTTGCGAGTAATGCACTCATTTCATTACGTAAGAACCAGCCGTTATCCGCACTTAAAGACCATTGCCCGTCAAAGCCGCGAACGGTGTAACGATTACCAATAGACAGGCGATCCTGTGGTGTTAATGGTGTGAAATTGTATTGCCCACGAAGTTGGGTTGAGTAACGCAGAGCCTGCTCACCCCATGGGGCTTTAACGGAAAATGGCAGGTTGAAACCAAGATCAGCCGTGACTATTTCCATACGTGATGTTCCTTCATCAAAGGCCTCTTCAGGCGCTTTGAGAGCATTCCATGCCCCTGTCCCCCGTTTATATGCGATGGTGTAATCCAGCAGTGTCTGTCCTAAATACCAGGTTTGGCTGAAACCGAACTCCCAACCCGCGGTACGCCGTCTTTGCACTTCAATCTCTGTGTCGTTTATATAGCTAGAGGATTTTCTGAAAAAACCTCGAAATGAAAGATAGGTTTTATTGATGGCATTACGATAAACGAGTCGGCTGGCCTTGATATCTGAGTTTTGGCTGCGACCACTGTAGGTATAGGATTGATTAAGACCTGAAACCATTTGGTGGTAGTCATAGTTGGAAGTGGTAAACCCAAATAACCAGTAACCAACGGGAAACGAATAATGGACCGTCTGACCATCAGATCCGCGCTTCCCTGATTCGCCTCCACCCAGATCATGGTTGTAATTAACGTAGAACAAGTCATTGAGCATCAGCAGATTGTCGCCGGATAAGGTAATGCCAGCCTGATATTTACCGGTGGAATCGAACCCGGCATCATCGGCGCTGATAGTCAGTCGAAACGGGAAACGCTGTTGGTAATGAATGATCACATCGCTTTCACCAGGCAGGGCATCTGGCCCTTCTGCCGGCTCTATCTGGATATCGACTTCTGTAGTGGGTACTCGTTTAAAATTCTCCAGACCTTGCTCAATATCGCGCAGATTCAGAATGTCACCCCGATGCACAGGGATCGCATTCCATTTGGTCGCTCTTGCAGATACGCCTTCAGCAAACTGAACCTTTCTGACTCTGCCTGGTATCACCGTAAGTTGTAATAAACCGGAATTAAGATCCTGTGGAGCTGCTAGCACCCGGGTAGTTACAAAGCCCCGGGCAATAATGGCATTTTGAATACGACTCATTGCGACATTAATGCCTTGTGCCCCAAGACAACGTCCTATGGCGGAATCATTGCCATCCGTTACGGCGGATAAAGCAAACTTAAATTCTGCAGCGCTTTCGCCAATCAGTGAAACGCTGGAGATAGTGAAACAGGGAGATTCACTGTCTGGATAAACGAGGATTTCTGGCGGAGAAGTTGGATTTGGTATTCGTACATCAGGAGAGATTTCCTGTTGCTCGCGAAGCTGACGCTCGCGCTCCTGCTGCAGAAGCAGCTCTTGTGCAGCGCGATCAATAACTGCAGCACCAGCATATGCTGCTACAGAAAATAAATTCCATATAACAAACACCCATACCAGAAGATAGGGCGCTCGTCTTCCGTGACGATTATCCATTTTTTTCTTCTTGAATTCCTTTCAATTACGAAAAATAGTAATTCAAGAATAAAGATACAGGCAACGCTCATGCCGAACCGTATGGGAAAAATGTGCGCTACTTCAAATAAATTTCAGACTTTTTAACCATTAGTTTTGATCTAGTTTGATTTCAAAAATCTGCTGATTATCTACATTGGGGTAAAAGTCTGGCCGTTCATGCATCAGCATGATAAGCATTTTATCCTGCCACTGCGGATACAAACGCTGCCAGATGCGTTGTGCCATTTCTGTATCAATGCCGTTGAAAGGCTCATCCAGCAAGATCAGTTTTGATTCTTTTAATAACAGTCTTGCCAGACAGACCCTTCTGGCCTGACCACCGGATAATTGGCTGCCGGTATCGCCCAGCCAGCTGTGTAACCCGGCTGGTAGCTGTTTGGCCCACTCATCCAGCTCAACTAAAGTCAGTGCCTGCCAAAGCTGTTGCTCATCGACTTCATAAAGCCCTAAGGTCAAATTGCTATATAACGTCGCGGCGATGATGCTGTTTTGCTGCGTCAGATAGCCAATCTGCTTATGCCAGGCTTGTGTTTGATCTGTACGCAGTGGAATGCCATTTATCAACAACTGATAAGGCGTTATAAATGAATCCGGTATTTCCAGTCCCGCCAGGATGTTGGCGACTGTGGATTTTCCAGTTCCGGATCGACCAGTCACCAGCAAACATTGTCCGGGCGTTAATTCAAATGCCATAGCCGTATCGATAGTGCTGATAACTTTGGGATGATCAGCCAGCATCATCGACAGACGTTCAAGCTCTTCTATCGCCATTTTTTCTGAGGCCTTATGTTCGGCTAATGGTTGCAGACGTTCTGCTGCATAGTGGGTTCTGCCCCACTGCCCTACCTGTCCCGGCAGGTTTTGCAATAACTCGCCCAAACCAAATACTGCCAAAACTAACATAACCGCAACCGGTCCACTGAAAATAGCATTCTGGTATGCCCACATTGCTGCCAGCGCCACACCTATCACCAACAACCCATGGCAGATACTGACCATTAACTGTGCATTGGCAATCTGTTGATTCAGTTTTAATTGTGCCCTGCCAATCTCAGCAAGCGACTGCACCAGTCGCGTTTGATGTGCTTCATTTAAACGCGCGGCCTGTAGCTCCAGCTGGCCTTGTAAATGTTCAATCGTCAGCAATCGCGCCTCGTTAATTAGCTCTGCATACAAGCGACTGATTTGGGTTGTTTTATGGGTTAACAGGCTGAAATAGAAAATGCCGGACATCAGTGTGATAAAACCGAATATCATTCCGAGTGTGAGTGAGAAAAAACTCATAAATAAGGCCAGCAATAACACACTGCCTATTGCTGTCATTGGAGGTAATAACAGTCGTAGCACAAGACTATCAAGATTATCCAGATCGGCGGTTAAACGGCTTAACCATTCGCTATCTTGTGTGTTTCGCAGTTCTTGAACTGGTAAATCCAGTAATCCGGAAAATAGCGTGCTTCTGAAACCGGCAATGACCCGCAGCACCATATCGTGGTTATGCAGCCGCTCAAAATAGCGTCCTACCGTGCGGCTTAAGGCAAAAAACCGGATCCCGCCACCCGGCCGATAAATATCCAGCATCACCGCACTGCCCGCCGTAATTGCCAGACCCGTTATCGCCGTAGCGGTTATCAACCAGCCGGACAAAGCTAACAATCCCATTGCTGAAACAACCGTTAATAACGCCAGCAGTAAACCAACTATTAAGCGTTTTTTCTGATGTTCCAATACTTTTCCAAGCCAGAATCTAATCGGTGAAATTGTATTTGGTCGAGGATTCAACATGATCAGTCATCCCCTTTAAACTTAAAATGGAGCTGCTGATCGGCAAGCGCTAATACCTCAGGATCATGGCTTGATATCACTAAAATACACTGAGGTTTTAACTCCGCCAGTGCCGCCAAAACATACTGCCGACTCTCGGCATCAAGACTGGCCGTCGGTTCATCCAGCAACACTAATGGGGCTGGCGAAAGTATTACTCTCGCCAACGCCAGTCGCTGTAATTGTCCACCGGAAAGCCCTTCACCATGTTCATTAAGTTGACTGTCTAAACCATTGTCTCTATTTGAAATTAACATTTCCAAGCCTAACTCAATCAATGCCTTTTGCATTGATTGTTTAGTGGCTTGTGGGGCTAGCACAGATAGGTTATCGGCCCAGCTGCCGTTAATGATCCAGGGTTTTTGTGGCAGATAACGAATCGCTGTTTTAGTGATTGGCTGGTTATTCAAAAGCAGCTCACCGGACACTGGTGGCAGATAACCAGCCAAGGTATGTAACAAGGTGGTTTTGCCACTGCCAGAAGGGCCACTAATCACCAGACATTGCCCCGTTGTTAACTTAATATTTAAAGGTCCCTGTAATTTTTCACTGGCGTTATAACCAATTGAAAGATCAGTTGTGACCAACTTTGATAACGCCGAATTAGATTGTTGTTCTGATATGACAACTGCAGAAAGGTTTTTAGTTGTATCTGACGGATCCAGATAGGTAGCAATTTGCGTAGCAGCACCCAAAGCAGCAGCCCGATCATGATAGAACTGGGAAAGATTTCGTAGTGGCTGAAAAAACTCCGGTGCCAGCAGCAAAATAAATAAACCACTGAATAACGTGATATCAGCCGCCGGCCCCCAACTAATCGCGCCAAACAACGCAAAACCAATATATATAGCGATAGTGGCAATGGCCACACTGGTAAAAAACTCCAATACGGCTGACGATAAAAACGCCAGCTTCAGTGTTTTCATCACCACTTGCCGATAATCCTCACTGCGCAAATTCACTTCATGTAATGCGGCAGATTCGGCAGCAAACAGTTTTAGCGTGGTGAGATGTTTAACCCGATCCAGAAAATGACCAGCCAGGCGCTGGCGTTGGTTGAAAAAACGCTGATTGATGCTTTCAGCTCCCATCCCGACTAATACCATAAACAAGGGAATCAACGGCGCTGCCAACAATAAAAATAAGGCGGCCAGCCAGTTGTAATAAAACACAATCAATACGATTAATAGTGGTGTGAGTACTGCCAATAATTGCTGTGGCCAGAATCGGGCGAAATAACCATCCATCGCTTCGACATCTTCAATCAATTGGCTGGCAGCCGCGCCGGGAGAATGTTGACTATGCTGCAATGCACTGGTTTGCCGCCAGGCGTAAAGAATCTGCTCTCGCAAATCCTCCCGCGCAGTCATACTGGCCCATTGACTGTAATGCTCCTGCACTCTGACAAAAAATGCGCGTAAAAGCAGACTCAGCAGCATCAAAGCAATCAGCATGAACTGTTCTGTAAGTGGTTGCTGCTCAATGATTAATGCATAAGTCAGTTTTGCCAGAGCAAACCACTGAACAATCATCGCGATCGTTGCCAACACCCCCACAAAAACAGCTAAAAGTAATCGGCTTCGCTGTTTCTGTGAGAGGTCTTTTAACAGTAAACGACCAGTTTGGGCTATCTCTTTGCTTATCGAGTCATCAGGCATTAGCTAGTGATAACCACCTTTCACTTTGCCGCGGAAGATCCAATAAGACCAGGCGATATAGCCCAGGACAAACGGAATGACAAACAGGAAGCCCAGCAACAGGAACAGTTGCGATTCATAGGCCGAAGCAGCATCCCATAATGTGTAATCCGGTGGTACCAGATAGGGCCATTTACTGGCCAGTAATCCCAGATAGGTGAACAGAAACAATCCCATGGTGGCCACAAACGGCAAGCCTTCCTGCTGTTTTTTCACTGAGCTATAAATGAGATACGCACTGTAAAGGGCCAAAAGCGGTAAGAACCAAATGAGAGAGAAACCATGGAACCAGCGCTCCATCACACCCGCATCAACAAATGGCGTATAGATGCTGACAATGGCAAACACTAACAACACCAACACCAGCAGGCGAAGTGTCACACGATAGGCCCACTGCTGCAGTTCGCCTTCGGTTTTCATGATTAACCAGGTACTACCCAACAAGGCATAGCCAGCTACCAGTCCCAGACCGGTAATAATGGTGAAAGGTGTCAACCAATCGAATGCGCCACCGACATAGACAAAGTTACTGGTTTCAAAGCCCTGAACATACGCACCCACAACAGCGCCCTGAGCAAACGCGGCGACAAAAGAGCCTCCGGCAAACGCCCAGTCCCAGATGTATCGGGTGGTATTTGCCTTAAAGCGAAATTCAAATGCCACGCCGCGAAAAATCAAACCGGCCAGCATCAGAAACACACCTATATATAAAGCAGGCAGAAAGACCGAATACACCAACGGGAAAGCTCCTAACAACCCTGCACCGCCCATCACCAGCCAGGTTTCATTACCATCCCAGACCGGTGCAACCGAGTTCATCATAATGTCTCTTGAATGATCATCCGGCGCAAAGGGATACAAAATGCCCTGCCCCAGATCAAAACCATCCATCAACACATACATCATCACCGAAAAGCCAATAATACCGGCCCAGATAATCACTAAATCAAATGGCTGTTCCATTACAGACCTCCGTCTAAACTGGCATTGGCGGCTGATATTGGCCGTTGGGCTTTTTCCTTATCGTCATCCAGCTGATCGGCATTGGCAGTTTCCAGGCCACCCCGGAAGACACTCATCAGATAAAACACTCCGGCACTGAATACCATGGCATACACAGCGACATAACCAATCAAGGTAAATAACGCCATACCGCCTGTTAACGAAGGTGTTAACCCCTGCGCATGCGTCATCTGTTCATATATTAACCAAGGTGCCCTACCGGTTTCGGTGACAATCCATCCTGCTAACACCGCGATAAACGGTGACAGACTCATCACTCTTAACCCGTTCAGGAAAGGTTTACTCTCAAGATAGCGATCACGTTTGCGTAGCCAGAGTCCTGCCAGCCCAAACAGCACCATCAGCATGCCCATTGCCACCATCACCCGGAAGGCCCAGAACACAATAAATACCGGCGGCTGCTCTTCAGGTGCCACTTCATTTAATCCCGGCACTTCACCATCCCATTCATGTGTCAGGATAAAACTCGCCAGTTTAGGAATTTTGATTTCAAAATGATTCTGCTGGTTTTCCTGATCCGGCAAGGCAAACAGTAATAATGGCACACCGGTTCCTGTCTCCCAGTTACCTTCCATCGCCGCCACTTTCATTGGTTGATGTTTAAGGGTATTCAGGCCATGAAAATCGCCAACCAACACTTGTGCAGGTGCCAGAATCAGAATCAACCACAATGAAATGGAAAGTGCCTTTTTATTGGCCTCCATTTCCCGTTTTTGCATGATAAACCAGGCCGTCACCCCCGCGACCACGAATGAGGCTGTCAAAAAGGATGCCAGTGCCATGTGCAGGAAGCGATAACCAAATGACGGATTGAAAATCGCATCCCGCCAGGAAACGACGTAATACAGTCCATCGCGCAATACCAATCCATCTGGTGTATGCATTAACGAGTTGGCGGCCAATATCCAGAAAGAGGAAATAAACGTGCCTAACGCCACCATGATTGCAGCAAATAAATGCACACCTTGCGGGACTTTATCGCGGCCAAATAGCAGCACACCAAGAAAAGCCGCTTCTAAAAAGAAGGCGGTGATCACTTCATAACTGAGTACCGGCCCCAGAAAGTTGGCCGTCGCGTAAGAAAAATTACTCCAGTTGGTGCCGAACTGAAATGACATGACAATCCCCGACACCACCCCCATGCCGAACACCACAGCAAATACCTGAATCCAGAACTTCGAAAGTCGCTGCCAGAGCGGGTTGCCGGTTTTTAATGACAGGGCTTCCAATACGGCGATAAAACTTGCCAGACCAATCGTAAAGACCGGGAAAATGGCGTGAAAACATACCACGAACGCAAACTGAATTCGTGACAGTAAAAGCGGATCGAGTTCCATGGTGACTCCAATTTGGTCAGTACTATTTACAGGCCCAACATCACTGGGGGGTTAACATACATTAATTGCCCAGCTTTCAGACTATAAATAGCACAAGAAGTGCTTAGTAAAAATGATAGGGATCAATTTTTTTTCAGTTTTACAAATTCACTGCAATTCAACATAGGTTAAACCCCATCGCTGATGAATTGTTTAAGCTATAAGCTGTCATGTTTATATAAGATGTCGTTATGAACAGCATCTGTCGTTATCCCCATTGTGAAACTTTATTAATTCAGATAACAGCGTTAACCTGAATTTAATTCACCGAATGAATAAACGTTTTTATGTGTATCAGGAGGAACGAATATGGAAGTAGAAATTCAAGATGAAAAACACACTGGTCGTGTTGCAGCTATCTATGGTGATGAAGTTTCCGCCAATGCCGCCAGGCAAAAACTCATTAATAATGGCCTTTCACCCGCCGTAATCAGTATTGTTAAACCGGATGACAGCGCCATTAGCCGAAAAATCGAACCTGAAAGCCATGGCATAGCCAAAACCATCGTTAAATCCCATGGCTGGCTTGGATTGATAGGTATGATTGTCGGTATTGTCATCGCAACATTTTTAGTGTCCAGCGGTCCTGAAATGACTCAGTCCAGCCCCATGTTCACGTATCTTGTGTTTATCTTTTTCGGGTTGGTTTTTGGCATGATGTTGGCGGGCGCGATTTCAATTCGTCCTGATCACGATCCCTTAATCACCAAAACCGTTGAAGCCAGTCATGAACAAAACTGGACGGTGGTTGTACAAACCGATGAGCATGATGAAATTGATCTAATCAAAAAACTGCTTGAAGATTCGGCTATTTCAATGAGTGAAACATTCTGAGCATTTTGACGATTTGATATCCCGGCGAGTCGATCTTTTCCGGCTCGTTGGGAAGAATGACCACAAGATATTCACCGGCACCCATTCAAACAAAAAAATATTTTTTTCTTCACCATATTGGGGCAAATTCGGTGATCGCGCATGGCGGCTCAGTTACCGCCTGATCGCTCTGAAGTTATCCACATCTAATGCACAATTTATGTGCAACTTATCCCCTTGCTAAGACTTCAAAAACACATTATCTTGTGGTTCAATCATGTTGCGACCACAATTTGTTGTGGTTTGCCGTTTTTAAAGTCTTACCACACAAAGCAGGGAAAATCACTATGGCGAGCGAAGCAGAAAACTACATCCAACCCTCCTCCGAATCCGGTTACAAGGTTATCCGTCGTAACGGCAAGGTTACTGAGTTCAACAGCAGCAAAATTGCCGTTGCTTTGACCAAAGCTTTCCTGGCCGTTGAAGGCGAAGCCGCAAAAGACAGCCGACGTATTCACGAAACGGTTGCCGAACTCACCCGACAAGTCAGCGATAATCTGCTGCGTCGTCTGGATGAAGGTGGCACCGTACATATCGAGGATATTCAGGATCAGGTTGAACTCGCTCTGATGCGTGCCGGTGAATACAAAGTTGCCCGCTCGTATGTGGTTTACCGTGAACAGCAATCGCAAAAGCGTGCGGAAGAAGAACGCAAACACCCGCAACCTGCCAATGAAAGCACATTGCACGTCACGTTGAATGACGGCACTCGCCAGCCGTTAGATATCGACCGCCTGCGTAACCTGATTGATGAAGCCTGTACGGGTCTTGCTCAGGTTGATAATGCCGCCATTCTGCGTGATACCCAACGCAATATTTTTGATGGTGTGTCTGAAAAAGACGTCGAAAAAGCACTGGTCATGTCAGCCCGTACCTTTATCGAAAAAGATCCTGCCTACAGCACCCTGGCTGCTCGCCTGCTGATGGACAGTATCCGCCGTGAAGCATTGAGTTTTGTCTACAAAGCCCCTCGTCAGGCATCGCAAAGCGAAATGGCCGAACAATATAAAGACTACTTCAAAACCTACGTCCACACGGCGATTGAAAACGAACTGATTGACTCAGAACTCGGCTTATATGATCTGGAGCGTATGGGCGCAGCACTCAAACCGGAAAATGATTTCAGCTTCACTTACCTTGGTCTGCAAACCCTGTATGACCGTTATTTCATTCACTGCGATGGCACCCGTTTTGAATTACCACAAGCCTTTTATATGCGTGTGGCAATGGGTCTGGCGATTAATGAAATCGATCGTGAAGCCCGCGCCATTGAGTTCTATAACCTGCTGTCTTCTTTCGACTTTATGAGCTCAACGCCGACCCTGTTTAACTCAGGCACATTGCGTCCACAATTATCGTCTTGCTATCTGACCACCGTACCGGATGACCTGAGCGGCATTTATAACGCCATGCGTGATAACGCCCTGCTGTCCAAATATGCTGGCGGTCTGGGTAATGACTGGACCCGTGTTCGTGGTCTGGGTGCACATATCAAAGGCACCAACGGTAAATCACAAGGTGTTGTGCCGTTCCTGAAAGTCGCTAACGACACGGCTGTTGCGGTCAATCAGGGTGGTAAACGTAAAGGCGCGGTCTGTGCGTATCTGGAAACATGGCATATCGATGTGGAAGAATTCCTCGATATGCGTAAAAACACCGGTGATGATCGTCGTCGTACCCACGATATGAACACCGCCAACTGGATCCCCGACCTGTTCATGAAACGTGTGGCCGAAGAAGGTCAATGGACGTTGTTCTCACCAGAAGAAGTGCCGGATCTGCATGATCTGACCGGTCTGGCGTTTGAAAAAGCCTACAACGAATACGAAGAGAAAGCGGCACGCGGTGAAATCCGTAATTTCAAACAAATGCCGGCTACTGACCTGTGGCGCAAAATGCTCGGCATGCTGTTTGAAACCGGCCATCCCTGGATTACGTTCAAAGATCCTTGTAACCTGCGCAGCCCGCAACAACATGTTGGTGTGGTTCACAGCTCAAACCTGTGTACTGAAATTACCCTGAACACCTCTGATCAGGAAATCGCGGTTTGTAACCTCGGTTCGATCAACATGGTTCAGCACATCGACGAAAACGGCAAACTGGATAAAGAAAAACTCAACCGCACCGTGAAAACCGCCATGCGTATGCTGGATAACGTTATTGAGTACAACTATTACAGTGTGCCGCAAGCGCGTCATTCCAACCTGCTGCACCGCCCTGTTGGTCTGGGCATCATGGGCTTCCAGGATGCATTGTATAAACTGCGTATTCCTTACAGCACCGAAGAAGCGGTGAAATTCGCGGATGAATCAATGGAAGCCGTCAGCTACTACGCGATTGATGCGTCTTCTGATTTGGCGGCAGAACGTGGCAAATACAAATCTTATGAAGGCAGCTTGTGGAGCAAAGGCATTCTGCCGATTGATTCCATCAAGATCCTTAAAGAAGCCCGTGGCGAGTATCTGCAACAGGATGAAAGCAAAACCATGGACTGGGATGCACTGCGTGACAAAGTCAAGCGCCAGGGTATGCGTAACTCCAACACCATGGCGATTGCGCCGACAGCAACGATTTCAAACATCTGCGGTGTCAGCCAGTCGATTGAACCGACCTACCAGAACCTGTTCGTGAAATCGAACCTGTCCGGCGAGTTCACAGTCATCAACCCGTACATGGTTGAAGATTTGAAAGCACGTGGCCTGTGGGATGATGTCATGATCAATGACCTCAAATACTACGATGGCAGCCTGCTGGCGATTGACCGTGTACCGGCTGAACTGAAAGCGCTGTACACCACCGCCTTTGAAATGGATGCACGCTGGTTGATTGAAGCGGCATCACGCCGTCAGAAATGGCTGGATCAGGCACAAAGTCTGAACCTGTACATGGCAGAACCATCCGGTAAGAAAATGGACAATCTCTACAAACTGGCGTGGGTACGTGGCCTCAAAACCACTTATTACCTGCGTTCAATGGGCGCAACCGGTGCCGAGAAAACCAGCACCGCGCCCACCACAGCAACAACTGCAAAACCGTCTGCACCACCCGTGTTAAAGCCGGTTGCCAAACAAGAAGATGACTTTATTTCAGGCGAAGGTATCGACGCACCGAAAGCCTGTTCAATCTTGGAACCAGACTGCGAGGCTTGCCAATAATGTTTAACTGGGATGATCCACTTGCCGAAAAACCGGCAACTGACAAAGTCGACAATGAACTGCTTCCGCCTATGCAACAAGCGGCCAATGAACTCGACACACCTGAGCCAACCACGGCCAGTGTCAGTGAATTGCCGCCGTCCAATGCGAAAGCCGTTAATGCTGATGACAAACGTGTGGTCAATGGACAAGCTGATATCAATCAGCTTGCGCCATTCAAATATCCGTGGGCGTGGAACTACTTTTTAAACGCCAACAAAAACCACTGGACGCCACTCGATATCAACATGGCACAGGACGTTCATGACTATCGTCATAAACTGACGTTGGAAGAACGTCATGTCTATGAAAACGTGCTGTCATACCTGACCACCTCCGATATTCTTGCTATGCGTAATATCGGTCTGGCGGTTATGGAAAAAATGACCGCACCGGAACTGCAGATTTATCAAGCTCGTCAGGTTTATGAAGAAGCATTGCATACCTGGACCTACCAGCACTGCATCGAAACCATTGGTCTGGATCAAAGTGAAATTTACAACCGCTACCGCGTAGTACCGGAGATTTACCAAAAGATCCAACTCGCCAATAAGCGTCTTGATACCGTTATGCGTAGCGATATCGACCTGCGTGATAAAGACGAACTGGAAAACTTCGTTATGTCCTATGCGTTTTTCGCTGGCATCTTCGAAGGCAGCTGGTTCTACAACGGCTTCTCACCAATCTTTGCTTTGCAACGTCGCGGCTTGATGAAAGGCACAGGCGAACAGCTGCAATACATCATGCGTGATGAAGTCATGCACGCCTCGTTCGGTATTCGTGTTTGCAAACAGATCATCAAAGAAGAAAACGTCAAACTGGATCCCAAGAAAATCCAGGAAATGTTCGAAGAAGCCGATGCAGCTGAAGCAACCTATGGTGGTTATATCCTGCGTGATCCAATCTTGGGTTATTCAAAAGAAGCCCACCACGGCCAATTCCGCTACACCGCCAACCGCCGTGCTAAACAATTAGGCTTTGAAGAACCCTTCCCAGGTGCCGAAGCCACCCTGCCCTGGCTTGATGAACAAGCCAATATGAGGAAGGAGAAAAACTTCTTCGAAACCAAGGTCACCGAATATCAAACCGGTGGCGGTTTGAAATGGGATTGATTGATTTAAACTGTCCTTAACATTAAGTTTGAGTTATTAACATTAATCATGAGGCAAAATAACATTAAAAATACGAATTTAAATCGCCATTTTTGAGTTATTTTACGAATATGGATATTCAAAAAGGGTTCTGAGAAACCATCTCTTCAAATGTTAAAAAGCCCTCGAATCAGAGGGCTTTTTATTTGTATGATGTTGTAAACATGATTTCGAATCAAGTAGATATACATACCAAGCTACTAATCTTTATTCGCGTTCTCGTTCAAAATTAAATTCAATTCCACTTATAACATTACTGAAGTCATTTTCGTCAAGATAACCAAAATAATCCGTACTTAGTCCAATATCTAGAACTTGCATAAAATCTTGAAAATTGTACAAAGTCGGTTCACCGTTATTTTCAAGCAAATTTTGGCTAATACTGGCCGTTTTTGCTATCAAACATGTATATTGATATTGTTTATCTATAAGTGATGTATTACCGTTGGGATGAGCCGCTTGGAGGTGTTGTCCACTGGTCAAAGCAATAAGATTTTCATAGAAATCAACCAATTTAGGAAATTCATTCTTTTGTGGCTCCATTTTTTGATTTCAGAGTAGATGCGTTCTTTAACCTCTTTATCAGCTATATCACCAACTATATATCCAGAATCGAACTCACAAATGTTATTCACTTTTTGTATACTCATTCTTCTGGGAAGAAGTTCATTAGTCGCAACACATTGAAAATTTTCCATTTTGAATCCGTAACAACCAACTCCCGCCGAGCTAAATAGTGATATGTATGTGAGCTGCTTATTCTTTAACATCTACCTGCCTTGATTCATTCTTAAATTTTGTCAAATCACGGCATTATCTCATGGTGAGCTTACTCAATGTATGTTCACTGAGAAAATATCATTCTCAAAGCTAAACGCCCTTCATACAATTGATGGTTTTGTGTAAATTCTTTTAAGGTCACTTTAAACACTGATGTGTTTAAGAAGATCAAATCAATTAATGCATTTGATTTTATAATTTAGTTAGGCGACTGAATTGCACCAAACATGTTTCAAGATTTTCTTTCCAAGTTTCGCTACCATTCCCCTTAATATACATGCCTCCTGCTGCCATGTTTAAGTGGCAAATCACGACACTAAACGCATAAACGAGATGGTCGGGATCTTGAAAATGACTATCGAGAACTTTATAAAGCCTTTTAAAGGACTTGGGATGTGTGGTTTCCTTAAATTCTCCTGCTAATATATCTTGAGTTGTTATAACGAGGGCTGCAATTACAACTCCAAGCCCCCGTTTTAATAAAATACTTTCATCAGCCACCCCTTCAAGAATCAAATTTGTGGCGAAAAAATCTGCCTCACTTTCTTCAGCACGTGACTCTTCATCATTAACAGGCATATTCTTATGCCCGCAATAAATATGTGCTAGTTCATGATGAATAATCCATGATACTGAACACAAATATAGTTCATTCGCAACTTGAACATCTTCGTCCGTGTGGGTTAAATATTTTGTGGGCATAGGTAAATCAGATGGCCACTCAATACTGGGATTTTGACTTAATTGCCCTATTCCCCAGTTATATAAAGATATAGCTTTTTGTGACCTGTCACTAGAATATATATCTAAGGGATTTCTATCTTCTTGGTTTAATGCAAAGTATTCTTGATAAAACACATAAAACGCATAACATGCACACCACAGGTATTCTAATGCCACAGTTGGTAACTTAACTTCTTTCTTCTCAGTATCTACCCTAAAACTGAACTCTTTATCGTTGGTGAATATGATGCTAGGGTCATAATTAAAAATAAGTGTTTCTAGTTCATAAATTTTTTCTGGAGCTATTCTTGTTACTGAATTTATCAAATCTAAATCTAAGACTCTAATAGGCTTCATTTACCACGCTCTTATCACCATGAAAAATTAATTAAATCTAATCAACTTCAGAATTTTGATGTGAAACTCAATGTCCCAATTCAGTTAACTGATACTTGCTTAAATCATCTAATAATTTGGGCCAAACAAGGCCACGCTCATTTAAGATTGCAGCGACTTCTTGATTTAATGCGATCGGCATAGACCTTCGTGCTATGTCCTCATAAGCAGCTATCAACTTATCAGCAAGAGCTTTAAATTCTGTCAATTCGGAGACAGAAAAATCAGATGATGGATTGGCATCTTTTGTAGAGCAGATCAATGGTCCAACGAAGAAAGGTAATTTTTTATTACCTGGGTAATTATTTTCTACCCACTGTAAATGATCGGTTAATTGGCCAATATCATCTTTGGTGTACTGCCCCACTTTATTGGTTTTGGCTTCAATAACTAGAGCAATACCATCATTTATCCAAAGATTGTCAGGACCTGTACCATGCTCATTATCTGGTCGAGTTGAATTCAAACCTAAATATTGACCAAGCCATCTAATAGCCTCTTCGGTTTGATTTACAGTTCCTGTATTGTCCAATTTTTCTAGATTTGAATATAAATATTTTGGTACTGAGACTGATGCACTTTTAGTAATGGAGAATTCATTAACAATATTTTCAACTTGTTTTGAAACTTGAGCCGAAGTTAAGGCGGGTCCCTCACCAATAACCCTGGGAAGTTCTTTTGTTACTCCATGTGCCCTTTTGTAATAGTGATTAGCCCTATCACGATCACCAAGTAAATCAAAACAACTTCCTATCCACAATGCATACCATGAACCTATTCCAGAGCTATATGAAAATGCCTCTACTAATATTTTATCTAATATCTTAATAGCCCCGGAATAGTCTCTGTCCCAATATTTTTTTATAAAACTCGTTTCAGCTAACGCTAATTTCTTTAGTATTTCATCTGTTTCAATAATGGCTTCAGTATCACAATCATCCATAAATTGTTCATAAGCATTTATCCAGTTAATGTCTCGATTGAGGCAAGCATTAGCTGCTGGAGAAATATCATCCGCTGAATTACAATTCTCTGATACTTCCAAACCAAGTTTAATTTGCTTCTGAACAAAAGGGGGTAAATAAGCTTGGTTTCTAGGCGTTAATAACCATTTCACATATTCTCTGCCTATAACTATAACTACCCCATGATCGCTCATTCCTCTTGAAATTCTCCCAAGGCTTTGAATAATTCTGCAAGCTATAGTTGAGCGTAGAATATTTGATAACCTTAACGATTCCCACATATACCTGTCTAATAAACCTGTTCCGGTTGGTAGACCATCCATAACTAGATGTCGGCAAGTGTCTCCAGGTAAATCAATTCCGTCGTACCTGGCTGTCAACACTAAAGTATTGGGTGCAGTTGATCCTTTAAAGGAAACCAAATCTTCTATCATCGAAGTGTTATTGGATACGTGACCTACATCATTCCAACTCTCAGCCAAATGATAACTAGGAACTAGAATTAGTGTTTTGCGATCTGAAATAAATTCTTTGGTGGTGTATCTATCATCATCAACACCGTAAACTTGTTCAGGGAAGAGGATCAATCTTTCACATTGACCTGCAGATGTAGCTGGTTCAACTACATAATCCAGCTCTTGACCAAATGTTCTAATGAATGAATCCGATGTAAGCATGGTGGCACTTAGATATACCCTCCGAATACTCTCTTGAAAATAAGTTAGATTAGAAATAGGGATAATGGGTGGAATGATTTGTATGCTTCTACTAGATACTAAATACGCACATAAATTCAAATGATCTTTAAGATGTTCCCATGCGAATGTAGTGTTCGAATTAGCTGGGACATCACTATTAAATAGTAGCCGATGAATCTCAGCTTGATTCTTAATTACCTCAAAAGGTGGAAGAAGCTCTACTTTGTTAAATTCCCCGGAAATTATTTCATCAAAACTTCCGATTCGACCAACAGCATGATAATAGGGCCGGAATAGCTCAATTAAAGAATGAAAAAGGTTAATATTTTCATTTTGTTTGATATTGATCGAAAAGTTATCTTTAATCATTCCCTCCGCAGCATGGGCATCATCAAAAATAATTGCAGAAATATCTTCACGTTTGAATTTAGATTTGCCATTGAAAAGTGCTTGGTAGGTAGTAAGACACGGAGCCTCTCCTCTATGGTACAGATCATTGCTATATTGACCTTTGTAATAAGTTGAAACTTTTAAACCATAGCTCTCAGCTTTTTCTTTAGTTTGTTCAATTAGCTGTATGGATGCACAAGCGTAAACTACCCTTCCTTTAGTTTCATTAACTAATGATTGAGCAACAAGTAAGCCTATAAGCGTCTTTCCAGCACCAGTGTTTAATACAATAGCAACATCATTTTTATCACGATGTTCATGCCAATCCCGAAGAGCATCACCTTGGCCAAGCCAGAGGTCATTAATTCCAACATCAGTTATTTTGGATTTATTTTTTTGGAAAAGTTCAATTGGGTCTAAAGGTCCAGCATCAGTTTTCTTAGCCTTTATTTTTCCGAAATCAAAAGCCATAACTTATTCCTATTCCTTTTCGTCTATATGGATAACCAGCTCTCATAAAGCTTTATATAACTCTTTAATAGTTCAGCATGATACGAATTATATTTAATAATTGCTTGTGCGAGATATACCCTCAAATCAAACATTTATTTACTCACAACAAGTATCTCACAAGAGAGCATTTGAATTTTAAAAGCTTTCGATAACTGAGTAGTCCACTACTATTCGATGACAATACCATTTTTAGTAATTTCAGGCATATTGAACGAAAAATTTGCCAAATTTATAGTATGTGTAAATGAAAAGTTTTGCTTATGTAGCTTTAATATATTATCCAGGCATTCTTTTAATTATTAGTGTTACTTAGGACATTCAAAAACTTATTTCTCCGGCTTGGCATTTGTCTCAATTAGTAAGTTATTAGTAGTCTATATTTAAAATAGGATTAAGAATGTTCTATATTTTAATCACTAACCTTGGATTGAAAGAATGTGGCATCCTCTCACAAGAGTACCCTTTTTGATTGCTCATCACTCTACATCCATTAATATGCATATCAACATTTGCATGCGTATGGCCAAAACACCATACATCGGCATATTGAAGTAAATCATCACAATCTGAAATAAACGCCGCAGCCATCTGGTCCATCTCAAAGTCAGGATGGTGGCAGATCAAGCTCGGCGCATGATGCGTCACAACAACCGTCTTACCCTCAAATGGTTCTTTGAGCTTTTCATGCAGGTATAACTTGGCTTTCTGATGAAGTAACAACGCATCTTGTGCAGTAAAACGGTTATCACCGTATTTGATAAATCTATGGTCGTTTAAATAAAACGAAATAAAGTCCATCGTTTTCTGTTTATCGAAACGCCCATCAAGTGCATAGTCCGTCCATAACGTAGAACCGATAAACCGAGCACCATTCAGTGTAATCTCGTCATTATCCAACAGGTGCAGCCTTGGATAGGGTTTTGCGAATAACCGCATTTCTTCTCTTAGTAATCTGATGTCATGTCGGTAAAACTCATGATTACCCGGAACATAAATGACATCTTTATCAAAACGTTTAATGAGCTTTACGGCAAACTGAAGCCCTTTCAGTCCGGTGTTAATGTCTCCTGCCAGAATAATAAGATCTGCATCTGATTCAGGCGGGATGAAGTAGTCTCCCATTTCAAGATGCAAGTCAGAGAAAAGTTGGAATTTCATAAAAACCTTTTGAAGTTAATATTAAGTGACCGGCTCATCAATATGCTGTTGGCAACGGGTCAACACATAGCCATATACGCTTACCGGCTCCCCGGGCTTCCCACAGCAGTCACATATTTCGGTTGAATCTAATTGAGCTTCATTAATCAGTTCAGTTATGCCTGGACCGCTAATTTCCATATAAACACGCAGTTCACCAAATTTTTCTTTCACTTGATTGACCAGCGGCAGTTCATGCTCCGAAATACCCTGACGTTTTCTATCTTCTGCTATCGCCTCAATCGCTTGTGATAGATTGAGCAGTAACTCGAACCAGCCTGAGCCGCATTGGAAGCCCCAGACCATCTGTGTTCGGTTTTCTGCGTCTGCTGCATCTCGATTGCGGTAGATGATAGGACAGCTTGAATACAGTGCCTTCGTTAACGTCTCACGCATGACTAAAACTCGTATTTCAATTTGATGGAGACTTCTTTTACTTTGCAGAAATTCTCATACATTGTCTGAGCACGCGGATGGAGCTTTCCAGGTGGTGTCAGAAACGTATAGCGTGAACCCGATTCGGTTATCCCTGTATTGGTTTCTCGGTCGTATTCTCGAATGACAGAGCTTAATCGATAGTGTTGCTCGTTCATGCTGTATCCCAGAAACTTCTCCGTCATAACATGCTCATACTCAATCATCAGAATATTCCAGTCCTTCATGATGATTTCACCGGGGGGCACATAAATATCCATATCGTTCTCCTTTGCGTTATAAGGTGCGTTAGTGAAGTTTCTTAGTTGATTTGGGCTTAGCCTCAGGGGGTACTGTGATGCCCAGCGTACGTTCAATGGAAATTCTGATATGGGAAGCGGAGAGCTGCGTCGACTTCTCCTTCAGGCACAGGCCTATAGCCTCTCTCAGGACTTCGTTTAACTGACGTACATTGACTTTATTCATTTGTAGCGCGTCGAGTGCTTCACTATCCAATGTCGAGATCATCAGGTTATCCACTTCAAGGTGCTTGATAATGTTCTCAAGGGCGAACGGCGCAATCTGTCGTAACTGCTCAAGGGTTGGCTCACTTACCCTTACTTTCTTCAGCCGACTTAAAATGGGCTCATCTATATTTTTTTCTTCGTTCGCGGTGAGAATAATGCAGATATTCGAAGCATCCATGGGAACCTGAACAAACTCATCCTGAAACTCTTTGGCGGTCTCAGGTTCAAGCAACGTCAGTAAAGAATTATTGACGTTTCCACCATTGATGAATTTATTGTCAGCTTTATCGATTTCATCCAGAAACAACACAAAGTTAGCAATACGGTTCTGCAAAAGATGTGATGCTACGAGGCCAGGTTTGGAATTACCCCACTGTGAACTCGTACCCACCAAGACCATTCCCGCCGTCGTGGCGGCAAGATCGACTTTTTCAAAGCCCAGACCAAGCAATTCAGAAAGCTCCCTGGCATAGTGTGTTTTTCCTGTGCCTGGCGGTCCCAGTAGTAAGATAGGCCAGAAATAAACACCCTTTGAAGAACTGTGCAAGGAAATCATCAACTCATTAAATATGGCATCTGTTGCCTCGTTAAAGCTCGGAAATTTTTGGCGTAAATGTGCCTCAATTTCAGCTAAACGTTCACGGGTCAATTTGACTCGGATCCTGACATCAGGTAGCTTTTTAAAGAGGTTTGCACTTTGATTGAGAACATCTTTTGACAGCGTCTCCCGGCGGTCCGACAGGGCGACTGGATCAAATAATTTGATGAATTGCGTTAACTTAGTCATGACTGAGGATCTCATGTGAGCGTCTAAAATCTTGAATAGCCCGAGAGTGGCCATCCAAAATTTCATAGAGGTAGTGCTGGGTATCAAAACTCTTCGGGGGTTTGGTAGTGGCTTGTATATTCCGGGCACGAGGAACTGACTTCACAGCCCACTCAATCATGCCCTCTTCAGACGGCGGGACTAATCGCAGTGACGTAACGTCGGCGTTTGGATTAAGCTCTGCGAGCTTGGACACCATGTCAGAAAATAAGCAGGAAGCTTTATCCCACAGATCTCTGGAAAAAATAATGGGTATCTTCGGATCAATAACAACTTGAGACAGCGCGCCACGTTCGAGCAGAGCGCTGGCTTTTTGCGTGGCCAAATGGCATGTAGATGTTTGCTCCAAGAAAATCTTTTGAATGTCCTCGCTTTTTCCATGACGCAAAGCAAACTCATTCCACAAGGTGAATTCATCATTGGTATTGCCGATATAAATACTTCTCTCATCGATCCACGCCAAGTGATGATAAAACTCTGCTATATCTTCAAACTCTGATTTTAAACAAGCGATCAGTTTGCCTTTATAGCGATCATATGGGTCTTTACGGGGCTTTGTGACCCGCGAATGCTTGACCCATTCCTCAATGTTATCCAGCGAATTTCTTTTATCTTCAGGATGGGAATACTTCAACGTGTAGCGAAGCGGACTATTATTAAAGAGCTTTTTTAATAGCCGTTTAGCATAGGGATGAAGTCGACCAGGCGCGCTCAAAAATCTATAGCGTGTGCCAGATCTAGTTATCGCCGTATTGGAATGTAAATCCAATTTAATGATGGGCGTGCTGAATCTTGCCTGTTTTCGCCCGATGTCAAAACCAATGATATGTTTATCCATCCCGAGTTCGACGACATCCCAAAAGACGAGCAGCCTTTCTTCACTTTCTTCTCTAACTTTAGCAGCCAACTTCTGGCCCTCCTCCAATAAACCTGAGGGCAAGATTAATAGCTTTTGTTTTGTATCACAAGAAATTATTTTTTACATATAATCAATATTAACATTTAGTTAGGATATATTTATAAGGTAACTTATTAAGTATATATTACACTTTTTCGACGTTATTACTTATAGCTTGGTAGTCAGTAAGTCCTATATCCTCTTTCGCCTGATTGAATGACTCGTGGCCAACGACTATGTATTTGTGCATCCTCGGGCTCGGGTTCCAATGTCACCACATATACTCGACGCTCATTACCCTCTTTCGCCACTAAACCTTGAATGTATTGCCCCTTCTGCAAGTCATACCAGTGACTCTGACCTTCAAAATCTTTTTCCATAAACGCTAACACTGGGATCTTTACCGGCTTGGGAAAATAACGCTCCCATACGCCGCCATAAATGGATTCAATCTTTGCCCATCCAGTTATAGGTAAAAATCCAGGTTGCTTTTGTCGACGTCCCCAGGGTAACAACTCAATCGAGCCATCTTTTTTTAACACTGGCAGCATGGCTTTGGGGTTGGGGAAATACATCCGCATGAATTCATCACCATATTGAAAATAGGCTCCACCGCACATCAGATCGTCTTCCTATGGCCTGTGGGCTTCCATGCGGGGGCTATTACATTTGGCATCTCACTACGTCCGATCACAGGCATTGGTGCCACGGTAAATTCGCCGTAGCGTTGGTTAATCTTATCTACCGCCTGATTAATCTTTTCACGTTTGATTTGATGGGTGTTATCCAAAAATAAATCCTGCTGCCGAGACTCTGTGGGATTTAATGCTGTGATTTGTACCTGTCGAGCATCTTGGCCAACCCAATACTTTTGCATAAACTGCCGACCCAGTTCATAAATAACCTGACCATCGTCCGTGGTGAAATCAATCTTTGTTTTCATACCAAGCCAGCCCGCTTCGGTTTTGATACCGATGAAAAAATGATTCGATTGAAAGTTATGACGACGCAGTCTTGTTCCGACCTTTTCAGCCATATGCTGCAAGTAAAGTAAAACGGTTCGTAAATCACGGGTACCAGGCGGCATGACTTTGCCATGCCCAATGGTTTTAGGCGGTTTTACGATTGTTGTTACGGGCTCGGGATCTTTGCCTTGAGCCATTAACCAGATTCGTCTGCCGGGATTACCAAAGCGTTTGGCTAAGATGCCGATCGGTAACTTCTTCATATCGCCACATTTATATACGCCGTACTTATTCAGAAACGTGCCAATGCCTTTAGCAATACCACTCAGCTCAGTGACAGGTTCATCGGCCAGTCTAGCTTCAGCTTCCCAAGGCTTGATAACAGTTAAACCATCTGGCTTATTCAATTTGGCTGCAAACTTGGCAGTAGTTTTGTCACCACTCACACCAACACTACACGTCAGGCCAGAAGCATCGCTCACCGCTTTTTTTACTAGTTTCGCGATGGTTTCCGGATTTCCTAAAAGGCTCTGACAATGGGTAACATCCAGAAAAGCTTCATCGACAGAATATATTTCAAGGTCGGGGGTTATTTTTTCCAGCGCTTGCATAATTTGAGTGGATTTTTCCACATATCGATGCGGTCGGCTCGGAGCCTGGATAAGCTCGGGACACAGTCCTCTCGCCTCTTTCAGACGCATGCCCGTCTTTACTCCATACGCCCGGGCTTCATAAGAAGATGTGATAATCGTGCTACCTAATTTTCCATTCGTAATGGCCACAGGCCTATTGCGCCAAAACGGATTATCTTGTTGCTCTACCTGAGCGAAGAAGCAGTTCATATCGACCAATATAATAACCCTGTCCCAGAATTCATTACTTACAGCAGGCATAATCACCTTCAATTAAATGTATGGCCAAATGAGAAAATACAGAGAAGAGAAAATATAGGGAATCATTGATATTGGATCAATAAGAATTTTGTAAAAGACTCTCTGAAGCCATGTGAGATCAGCCAATAATTTTTGTAAGCTCGCAATAGCGGAAAAATAAGGAGACAAGGATGTTGATTTTAAAGAGACAGGTTGGCCAAAAACTTTATATTGGACAAGGAGTCATGATTGAAGTGTTAGGCGTATCTGGTTATGGGAAAAAAAGCCAGGTTCGAATAGGAATCACTGCCCCCAGAGAGGTGGCAGTGAATCGGGAAGAAATCTATTTAAGAATTCAGGAAAAACTCTCAGGGAATCAGTGAGCGCTTAACAGAAGCCCTGCATTCCATTTCCCTGCTCGCACGCGCTTCTGCACTTTATTTTTGTATGTCTCGGGTGATAGCTCCTCTTTACGAGTGTGCCTTTTAGCATTGCAGTAATGACAAGCCGCGACAATATTTGATTGATTAGAAGCACCTCCGGCGTGAAACGCAGTGAGATGCTCACCTGTACATTTGAACTGTTCAGCTTGTTTTAGAGTTAATTTATAACGCTGAGAAAAGATCTTTGCATCTGAGTTCCACATCGGTAGATCACAATAGTAGCAACGGCCATTTTGTTTTTTGAAAGCTTTAGTGCGAGGTGCACGGAGGGAAGGTCGGTTTTTTGCCATGAAGTTCTCCACAATTATTGGTTACCTCGCCCTGCTCAGCAGAAACTAAGGAACCAGTGGATCATCCAACTGGCAAAACGCGCTCGTTATAACGAAACACAGTCGTAAATTAACAATCTATTTGAATTTTTACAATACTTTCGTGAACTAATGTAAGTAATAAAAAAAACCATTTCTGTAGCAACAAATTATTTTTCCACGGTCTCGTTATAAATAAATGGTAATAGTCGTGCGATATTTAATGCATCATCAATTGCACGATGATATTTGCCTTCAAATTCTAGGCCGTGATACTCCAAGGCAACTTTAGGACCTGCGTTACGAAAAGCTTTTTTACCTTTACTCCAACGCTTTTTTAAATTTTCATGAGGTAAATCAAGAAAGCTTGGACATACGCCGTGTCTCTCATACTCTTTTAAAAGTTGATGCTTATCATAGTTTCCCCATGACACCCATTGTGATAATTCGTATTGTCCAAGCCATTCGTTCAATGTTTTCGTGGCATCAGCATAATATGGGGCATTATCAACATCTGATTGCTTGATCGACGTTAGCTTCGTACAGAATTCAGTTAAAACAGGATGTAACTTGGGACGTGCAAAAAAAGATTTTGAATCGATAACCGTTCCATTTGTTTCACAGACGACACAACCAAATTCAATCACTTCCATATCATCTACCGTCTGCCGAAGATCGGTTCCATCCACCTTATCTTCCCAACAAGTTGCTTCCAGATCGACAACTAACATCATGTGGTTTCCAGTCCTAATTTTTTACTATTTCAAACAGATAGTTTAAGCGAAAAGATTTCAAGTATTATCCTAATTACAATTCCCTGCTTTTTTATATCCTGCATCATGTGCTTCAGTTTCGGAGACAAATTCGACAATATTTTTGGGGCTGACTTTGTCATATGACGGGCACCCATTGGGTAAATGAAAAACATTACTGTTACGGTTGCCCCTAATTATCTTTTGGACAACTGGTGCTTTATTGGCAGTGATTGCTACTTTTGCTGAACTTTTCTGTCCAATCTTCCAATTCTTTTCACCAGTCACAAATGGATTTGAATGGCCTGTTATAGTTGATATACGGCGGTCCCTTTCCAATTCCCAAGCTGAAACAGGATAAATGTTATGCCAGGACATCAATAAGCGTTGTTGTTGCTCAGACATATTCATACCGTATCGGTCATGCATGTAAAAATACACTCTTGCTAAAAACCCTTTAATTTCATTTCGTGGCTCAACCACTCTTGTTTTAAAGTCAACTCTGTATTCACAAGCACCATGTCGTTTAGTAGCCGATGGTAAGACGCCATAGTTGAAGTTCTGTCTATCTGAATTAAGCTCACCCACTGTTGGTGTGAGATTATGTAAATCAGCTTCCATCAAATTGAATACTGGATCGGTTTGTTTACAGTTCGAACGACCACCTTTTTGCCAACATTGCCGTGCACGGCCAAAGTTTGAGGCAGGAACGATGTGTTCCCATTCAATACGTTGCGCCCGATTACGCTGTCCTTCTGCTCTGATTTTATAACCACAAGATTTAAAGTCGACTCGACCACCGGATTTTCCAACCCATTTCCATTGGCAGGAACAATATGTAGAGCCATCATCATTTCGATCAAAATAGATTTGTTCTTTCGCAATTATTTTTGATTGTTCGAAAGTGGTAGGTGTGGCTGATGCGGAACTAAGCAACACACTGATAACGATGAAGAGATTTTTACTGAGATATTTAATAAACATATGATTAATTTGCTTAAAATTCGGACCTATCGCTTTATATTTAAACGTTCAAAAATAATTCTTTTAATCGATTCGTGCTAGGTTTACTACCCATACTTCTCGTTTATTTAAAAACCGTTTCTTGTCATAGTTTCCCACTTATACCAATAACGAAGTGTTATCCTATTGGGTTTCCCACAATTTAACGGACACTTTTCATAAGCATGTTTTAACATGAAAGGAAAAGTAGAAGATGAATCAAATGGGAACACGCAGAAAATACACCGATGAATTTAAAGCAGAGGCCATCAGGCTTGCGAGTCAACAGGACAGCTCGATTCAGGGAATAGCGGACGATCTGGGAATCAACTCTGGCATGCTGCGACGCTGGATAAAGACGGCCAATGGCGTGCCAAGCACTCAAAAAAATATGGCTGACGCTGAGCTGAATAAAGAGCTTGTCAGGCTTCGTCGGGAAAATGCCAAATTAAAAACAGAGCGTGACATTATAAAAAAAGCGCTTGTAGATTCAAATGGTCAAAGCAACAGTTTTACTAAAATACTGATTTGCATGGGCACATTTGATGAAACGAGCAAAACGAACATTTACTCAAGATGAGAAAGAACTGGTATTTAATTTATGGAAACAAGGCACCGGTTTCAGTGATATTGGAAGAGTATTGGACGCAGCACCCGGTACAGTTTTCACAGCATTACGTGAAACCGGTGGCATCAAACCCAGAACCAGAACCAGAAATGCCAAACATCTGACAATTGCTGAGCGTGAGGAAATAAGAGTCGCATTATCGGCGAAGATGTCACTCAGAGCTATCGCCAGGATGCTGAATCGCTCACCTTCAACCATTTCTCGGAAAATTGCCCGTAACCGAGGAAGACGCTTCTACAAAGCGGTTGATGCAGACAATCGTGCAAGGCGCATGGCCAAGCGGCCAAAACTTGGAATACTAGAGCTTAATTCAGATTTACGGCAACTCGTCATGTCAAAGCTTGAGCTGAAGTGGTCCCCTGAGCAAATATCTGGCTGGCTAAGTGTTGAATTCTCACGAAACAAACAAATGCAGGTTTCACATGAGACCATTTATAAATCAATGTACGTGCGTGCCAAAGGTGTGATCCATCACTCTTTCACGCAACATCTGCGGCGAAACAGACCGATGCGCCATAGCCAATATCATCGTCGAAGTGGCGATAGGAGCTTCACTAAAATTGTTAGTGGTTTGTCGATCCATGAACGTTCTAAAAACATTGATAACCGTAAGTCTCTTGGTCATTGGGAAGGTGCTCTGGTATCAGGTTCGAAAAACACACACATTGCTACGCTAGTCGACAGGAAGTCACGCTTTACCATCATCCTCAAACTGGCAGGGAAGGATGCTGAATCTGTACATAAAGCCTTGTTAGCAACATTTACAAAGATGCCAGCTGAATATCGTAAATCTTTGACTTGGGATAGAGGCATGGAGTTGGCTAAACATGCTGACTTAACAAAGGAAATTGGCATTCCTGTGTACTTCTGTGATCCGCAGTGCCCTTGGCAAAGGGGCACAAACGAAAATACCAACAGCCTAATTCGTCAATACTTCCCTAAAAAAACAGATCTATCACCACACTCACAAGAACGGCTGAATGCTGTTGCAACTCAATTAAACGAACGTCCGAGGAAAACATTGAAATTTAAAACACCATCACACATGATTGATAACGGTGTTGCAATGATCGTTTGAATCTACAGTAGCCTTTTTTAATATGGTTTTTTCCTGCTCCAGGCGCTTCACCCGCGCTTCCAACTCCTGAATACGCTGCTGTTCTGGCGTCAACGCTTTGGAAGCAGGCGTATGCCCACCTCGTTCAGCTTGTAACTGTTTAACCCAGCGACGCAGGGCTGACTCACACACACCGAGGGCTTGGCAGGCTTCTGGAGCACTGTAGTTCTGGTCCACCACCAGACTCGCTGCTTCCAGCTTGAACTCAGGAGTAAAACTTCTTCTTTGTTTTGTCATTGAACACCTCTTCGGAGGTCATATTACCTCCTTAATTGGTGTCCGGGATCAGTAAACCACTACATATCAATGGTATTGAGAATTTTTGGAATCAAACCAAGCGTCATTTACGCCGATTTAACGGTATTCCAAAAGCGCATTTTCACTTGTTTTTGAAAGAGTGTGAGTGGCGATTTAATAACAGTGACCCAAAGAGCCAATTAAAGCAATTAGCTCAATGGGTTAAGGCGGGTATGGGCTAGTTATCTGGATCAGTCCCTTAATTTATTTGCTTGTTGGGTTTTTAAAAATTTTTAAATAATGCATTTAAATTTACATATATTTAATTATCATAAATAACTAAGGCTAAATAAAGATTTCTAATAAAACCCCTAACTTAAACCTTTAAAACTATCAAGCTCGAAGAGCCAGAATTCGGCGCGCTCCATTGAGGACAATCAGGCCTGCTACGGTGCCAATAATCAAATCCGGATAGTTGGATCCTGTCCAGAGTACTAAGGCACCAGAGCAGATAACGCCCACATTGATCACGACGTCATTGGCTGAGAATATCCAGCTTGCCTTCATGTGTGCACCATTATCACGATGCCTCGAAATCAACAACATACAGATGATATTGGCAATCATAGCAACGAAGGCAACGGCCATCATCGTTACAGATTCAGGTTCGCTTCCGAATACGAAACGACGTAATACCTCCGCTAGAACACCTAAGGCAAGAATCAATTGAAGTACACCTGCAAATTGAGCGGCGCGGACCTGCATTTTGATACTATGGCCCACTGCATAGAGAGCAATACCATAAACAGCGGCATCGGCGAAATTGTCTAACGACTCACCTATCAGCCCTGCAGATTGGGCAAGCAAGCCAGCAGTCAATTCCACTATGAACATCAGAGCATTGATGCCAAGTAGCACAAGTAGGATGTGTGACTCCTGATCGGCAGAGCCAGCAAATTTTTCAATAGCCGAGACGCTATCGGTGGCGGCGGCTTGTGTCTTCTCAAGCGACGCACCTAGCCCCAAGCTTGCAAGTTTCGTGGTAATTGGCTCAACCGCTCCGTCATGTAGCACTTCTAACCGACGATTCGGCAAGTCAAACGATAGTGCTTTAATCCCACCTAAACTGTTCAATGCCATACGGATCATCCGCTCTTCTGACGGACAATCCATCTTTTGTATGTTAAAAACACTTATCCATTTACCTTTAATTACAGACGAAGTTGGCATATTGTTATCCTTGACTGAGTTAGTATTTATTTAGCATGAGTTATCACCGTTTTTTAACCCTGATAATTCTGCATTCAAATAGATATTTAACCATTGTTACTTGTCAGCTGAAGGTTTACCCCAACTGACATGATTTTTAGTCATCTCTCTGATGCTATACAGTTCGAGAGAGAATTTTGGCTACAATCGGAGAAGTGATCATTTGAATTACGGCGAAAAATGCGGCAGGAATAGCAATTTCTGAAGGTAGCCCGGATGCCGCTACAAAAGCAGCAGCTATACTGAATTCCTTCTTACTTACCGTGAAAAGATATGTGATGACCTCTTTTCGGTCGTTGGTTATCAGACGTGAGGTCATTCCTACCAGATAACCAATCAAATTCAGAGATAAAGCTGCAGCAGCAATAACAAAAGCGTACCAACCATAGCCAATAATCGTTTCTGCATTAGGCCCTATCACAGCGAGCAATATCAGAAGGTAAAGAAACGAGCCAATTCCTGCATAAGCTGAATCATGCCGTGAAAAAAATGTTGAAAACTTTGTTCGTAAACTCACGCCCAAAATGGTGGGAACGAGAACAATCAACACTAATTCGAAAATAATTTTGTCAAGCGGTACTTCCAGTTGAATGCCCGTCAGCCATAAAAAAAGCAGAGGAACAATGAATGGGGATAAAGCAGTATTTACCGCATTAAAAACGGCAGCCAATGCAACATTGCCTCGCGCCATCAACACTAACAACGGAGATGATACATCTGTGGGTAAAGTGCCAAGCAAAGTTTGGCCCATAGCCAACGGACCACTGCCAAAGAATAAGCGGCCGGTCAGCAGCCCGGCAAGTGACATGGGGCCATAAACTAGAACCAGCGCTAAAAATTGCCTTGAAGGTTTTCTAAGTACTAATCTCACGTCATGGGCATCAAAAGTCAGACTAATAATAAACATTAATGCAGCGAGTAATAGCCCAATTAGTGGTTGGAGATAATTACCTGTCTCAGGTAATACTAGGCCAATCCCAGCCACAATAATGACAAACCAAACGAGATTTGATTCTATGAAATAAATTAATCTACCCATGGTTTTTGATTTTCCAAACTTTATAAATAGTTGTGAATAAATTATTTAACATAGAATTTTTGACCAACATAACATTTCTTATCTTTAATGCGACCAATCAAAAACTGCATAATAGGATGAGAAATGCTAATTTTTGTTTGACGGATGCCCGACAGGCATATCGTAACGTTGCTGACGGTATAGCCAAGAAGGTAGTAATACATGTGCCAATGCTTCATGAGCATCCTCTTTATCTGCTGGCCCTGTAAGCTCTAATTGACGCTTGTTGAGAATATACTGCCCAGCTAGAGCGTCTTTTTGAGGGCGTAACACGGTCACCTTCTGCCCTTGCAGCAGGGCAAAATAATCGGCAAATTGCATCAATGCCCTGCCGGGTGATTGCTGCTCCTCTGGGCGGCTTAAGTCTCTGCCTATCATTGGTGTCTCAGCGCTAATACCCATCAGTGACAGTAAAGTAGGCGCCATATCAATCTGGCTCGCCACCGTCTTAATACGTTTTGGTTTTATATCAGCCCCTAAAATGAGGCCTGGGATTTGAAAACGTTCTATCGGCACAAGTGCATTTCCATAAACATTTAAATCATGATCGGCAATCACCAAAAAGAGTGTATTGTCCCAATAATCGCTTTTCATAGCTGTGTTAAAGAACTGCCCCAAAGCATAATCTGCATATTTAACAGCATTCAAATCAGTTTGTTTCTCGGCCGAATGCAGATCGATCTTGCCATCGGGGAATTCGTATGGCGAATGGTTGCTGGAGGTGAAAACTAAACTAAAGTACGGTTGATTACTCAGGTTCGCTTGAACGATCCGTTGATGCGCCATATTGAATAGATCTTCATCTGAGACCCCCCAACTGCCAACGAAGAGTGGATCAACGTAATCATTTTGGTCAATGATAGATTGAAAGCCATTGCCAATAAAGAAGTTAGCCATGTTATCGAAGTGAGATTGCCCGCCATAAATAAATTCCGTTTTGTAGCCACGTTGACCCAATAAATCTGCAACAGTGAAAAAATTCTGTTGTGATAAAGAAAGCTTTACTACGCTTCTTGCGGGCGAGGGCAAAAAACCCGTTATCGTGGCTTCAATTCCTCTTACTGAACGCGTACCGGTTGCGTAAAGTTGTTCAAACCACCAACCCGCATTTTTCAGTTTTTCCAGTTCTGGTGTTACGGAATACTCCCCACCCAAAGACTTGACAAAAGTGGCACCCAAGCTTTCTTCAAGAATGATAACCAGATTAAGTGGTTTATCTCTTTCAACTGTCGCTGGCCGTTTATTGAGAGTAGGAAATGGTGCATCTGGATCATTATCAAGCCAGGGATAGTTCTCGCTCATTTCCTGCATGATTTGTGCATCAGTCAGCGAACCATAGACTTCTCCGGCTTCTGCTTCATGCTTCATATTGTAGATAGCAAAATACACTGACCAAGTTGAGTTAATGATTAGGCTATTGACCATAGCATCCGAGCTGATTGCAAACATGGCCGGATTAGCTGGTCGATGGGATAAAGTAGATCGGATCATGACTACGAAGATGAGAACCATCAGCGGCCAAGTTAGCCATATACGCCAAATTGGCCAATCCAATTGATATTGTTTTAACCAATACTGTAACAATCGATTTGTGAACCAACCAGCTAATATAGTGAAAACAACGCCGAGAATGAGTGGAAGACGAAAACCTTCCCACAAGGTTGAGAAAACTTCTTTTGGATATTGCAGGTATTCGACAAATAGTCTGTTCGGACGCAAATCATACTGAACAATAAATGCCGGTGTGGCAGACTCCATAAAAACGATCAACATAATGATCATTAAACTCCAGAGCCACACTAGCTTTTGCCATAATTGCCAAGTAAGTTTATTAACCAGTAGCGGCATCAATAACATCAGTGGTGCAATAAGCATGCCCATAATAATGAGGTCGGCTCTGAAGCCCTGAATAAATATAGATGTCAGACCAATTGCTGCCGATACCCGATCCCACTGCCATAGAACAAGCCCTAATCTTGATAGCGAGAGAATAAGAAGCCCAATAAACAGAACCTGAAATAAAATGCGGTAAGGTCCTAGCATTGAGGTTGATTTTGTGATCATATTTTTTTCGTTTGAATTCAAAATAATCTGGGCCATAGTAATAATGTCCATGCTGCGATTGACATAATAAGGGTAAGTAAAACAGCCAGTGATCCATAATCTTTGGCCCGCCCAGTTAATAAGTGATGTTCTAAGCTGATTCTATCCAGCGTCGATTCAATTGCTGAATTGATCAACTCGACGACCATCACAGCAACCATGCTGACTATCAACATAAACCGCTCTATAGCAGTAAAGTCTACCCAGAACACAACCGGCAATAATAAGACGAATGCAATAAATTCCTGACGAAAAGCAACTTCATGACGCAGCGCAGAATGAAACCCTTTATATGAATAAAAAGTCGCCCAGAGCACACGTTTGAAACCAGTGAACTTTTTTGGTTGGATATTAATAATTGTCATTTTTTTATTTGCGTAAAATGTTATTGAGATGTTGTTTCAGGGTCACTAAAATCTCTGCAACGCTCCTGATTCAGTTCAAGCTCTATCGTAGTGTGCTCAAGATCATATTGAGATAAAATCTCGGCAACCGTTTGTTTCATAGCCATGTAATTTTCAGAAGAGACAATATCGTTATCAAGTGTCAGATGTGCAGTAAGGACATGGTGTTCACCATCAAGTGACCAGAGATGTAAATGATGTACCTCATTGACACCCTCAATGCTGACAAGAGATTTTTTGATCTCATCATGCAGCGCTTTATCGGGCACTGCCTGAAAAAACAATTTACCGGTCACCCACAAATTGCGAACAACATTAAATAAGATGAATAGTGTAAAACCAATGGATAAAAGCGGATCTAAAATCGGCCAGTCGGCAAACTGCAGAATGATAGAAATGATCAAAACAGCCAGCCAACCTAATACATCTTCTAATAAATGCCAGTTGAGTATTTTTTCATTAAGAGA